>OOAY01000009.1_pt1 | contig 205516 bp, 221 predicted proteins | sample 1670961 | NCBI WGS metagenome assembly OOAY01 (sample SAMN06348108, study PRJEB24527) | human gut metagenome | biome: human gut; feature: ankylosing spondylitis patient; material: feces | host: Homo sapiens | place: China | collected 2015-10
GAGCAAGAAGCCCCCACTTCAAAATCTGGGATTTAAGTGGTGGGAGCATGTCACGGTTTATTCCATTACAGATAAGAGTTTTGATGAAACATTTGGATTTACAGATGCGGAAGTAAAGGAACTCCTCCGGTATTATGGACAGGAAAAATATTATGAGACAGTGAAAGAGTGGTATGACGGCTACCGGTTTGGAAATGTGGATGTTTATTGTCCATGGGATGTGATCAATTTCTGCAGCGATCATCTGGCAGATTCCGGACTGGAACCGAAGAATTACTGGGCGAATACAAGTGGAAACAGTGTGATCAGTCATTTCATTGACAGTGTGGGAAAACCACAGAAGCTGACCAGAATGGAGCTGGAACAGGAAGGGATTCATACAATTATAAAATATGGAATCGCCTGTTACAGAAAGAAATGTAAGGTGCTGATGAGAATAGATAAACAGTAAACACAGTTTTGACCTCATTACCGAATGCAGAATGAACGGTAATGAGGTCTCGTCATGTTATCCTTTAAAGAAGAAGCTTTTTCTGCGTTTGCAATTGACATCTTAACAAGAAATGATTATGATATTTCTGACAGCGTTTTTTTGCTGTCCGGATTTCATATCAAATCAAATACCCTGTTGCCAGTGGGATATTTGATTTGATATGAAATGGCTGAGGAATGGCGAAATACGAAGGAGAGTTAGAGTTATGAGTATTTCCATGATTGGAATTGACCATAATATGGCACCGGTGGATATTCGTGCGAAATTTGCATTTACAAAGAAAAATGCCGGTGAAGCAATGGAGAAAATAAAAAATCAAAATGGAATATATGGATGCGTGATCCTGTCCACCTGTAACCGCCTGGAGGTCTGGGCAAGTGTGGATGATGAGGTAGATGTCTGTCTTTATGACTGCCTCTGCAGGATAAAGGGAATTACTGAGGATTCTTACAGACAATATTTTGTAGAGCGTAAGGATCAGGAGGCAGTTGAGCATCTTTTTTATCTTACCAGTGGTCTGAAATCACAGATCATAGGGGAGGATCAGATCCTTACACAGGTGAAGGATGCCCTGAATCTGGCAAGAGAGAATTTTGCGGCAGATGGCGTTTTGGAGGTTCTGTTCAGAATGGCTGCCACAGCAGGAAAGAGAATTAAGACAGAGGTTCCTTTTTCTCATGGAAATCCGTCAGTGATCCATCAGGCCATCGGATTTCTGGCAGAGAAGGGGTATTCTCTCAGGGATAAGACCTGTATGGTTATCGGTAACGGTGAGATGGGCAAGGTGGCTGCTCAGGCCTTGCAGGAGGCAGGTGCAGATGTGACAGTGACCATCCGTCAGTACAGAAGCGGAGTTGTGAATATTCCGCTGGGCTGTAAGCGCATTAATTACGGTGACAGAATGGAGTATGTGCCGCAGTGTGACCTTGTAGTGAGTGCAACTGCAAGCCCGAATTTCACATTAAGAGAAGAATTGTTCCAGGGAATCCGGACAAAGGATGACCTGATTCTGATCGATCTGGCAGTTCCCAGAGATATAGAGCCATCTGTTGGAAAGCTCCAGGGGGTCACACTTTATGACATGGACAGCTTCCGTATAGAGGAAGTTCCTGCAGAACTTCAGGAAAATCTGGAGGCAGCAGGCGCGATCGTAAGAGAGCAGATGGATGAATTTTTCCAATGGCTGGATGGAAGAGACCTGATCCCAAGAATTCAGGATATTAAAGATGAGGCAGTCAATGACCTGAATTTAAGGATTGCAAAGATATTAAAGAAAACACCTATGGAAGAGGATGACAGGCAGAATCTGGTCCATGCAGTGGATACGGCAGCGGGAAAAGTAGTAAATAAACTGATCTTTGGTCTGCGTGACAGTCTGAATCAGGAGATTTTCCTTGAGTGTGTGGCAGGACTGGAGAAAATATATGAAGAATAAGCCGTATTTTCCAATGTTTATAGACTTATCAGACAAGAATATCGTGGTTGTGGGCGGCGGAAACATTGCAACCCGTCGAGTGAAAACCCTTTTATCATTTACCAGAAATATCAGAGTCATTGCTCCGAAGGTCACTATGGAGATGATGGAGCTTGGCAAAGCCGGCTATGTAGAGCTGATCACACGTCCGGTGAAGCGTACAGACTTTGGAATGGCATATATGGTGATCGCAGCTACCAATGACAGAAAGTTAAATGATGAGATCCACAGGATCTGCAGGCAGGAAGGCGTTTATGTTAATGTAGCCAGTGACAGGGAGCAGTGCGATTTTTATTTCCCGGGAATTTATATGGAAGAGGGACTGGTGGTGGGAATTACAGCCAGTGGTCTGGACCATAAAAAAGCGCGCAGGATAAGAGAAGAGATTCAGAATGCCCTGGAGAGAGTTGCGCAGGAAGATGAGAATGAGGAGGAAAATGATGACTGAGGTGATCATTGGAAGTAGAGAGAGTAAGCTGGCAGTTCTCCAGAGTGAGATAGTAAAAAGCTACATAGAACAGAAAAACCGTGAAAAAAATGCCGGTTCTGAAATAACAGTAAATATCCTGACTATGAAAACGACAGGAGATATTATTTTGGACCGTACCCTGGATAAGGTGGGCGGAAAAGGATTGTTTGTAAAAGAACTGGACAGGGCATTGCTGGATGGTAAAAGCAATCTGTCTGTACACAGTCTTAAGGATATGCCTATGGAGATTCCAAAAGAGCTTCCGCTTCTGGCCTTTTCAAAGCGTGAGGATCCAAGAGATGTACTGGTGCTTCCTGAGGGAGTGGCGGAGCTGGATCCGGATAAACCTCTGGGATGTTCCAGCTTAAGGAGAACTCTTCAGTTAGAGAAGTTGTATCCTGAGATGGAGGTAAAGAGTATCCGTGGAAATCTGCAGACAAGGCTTCGCAAGCTGGATGAAGGAGAGTATTCCGGGCTGATCCTGGCAGCGGCAGGCCTGAAACGACTGGGACTGGAAAGCAGGATCAGCAGATATTTTACACCGGATGAGATGATTCCTTCAGCAGGTCAGGGGATTCTGGCTGTGCAGGGACGTAAAGGTGAGGATTATGGGTATCTGGACGGATACTGTGACAGGGATGCCTGGCTTGCAGGAACTGCAGAGCGCGCATATGTAAAATATCTGGACGGAGGATGTTCTTCGCCTGTAGCTGCATTTGCAGAGGTGGACGGAAACGAGATCTTTATCCGCGGTTTATATTACAGTGAAGCTACAGGAAAGTGGCTTACAGGTCAGATCAGAGGTGCAGCAGAGGATGGAGAGAAGCTTGGAATTGCACTTGCAAAGCAATTGAAATCTGACTGTGAGGGAAGATAAAAAAATTTATAAAAAGAAAATTCTTGTGATGCAAAAAGGAGAAGAAACATGGCAGCTGGCAAGGTTTGGCTGGTTGGTGCGGGACCGGGTGATATCGGGCTTTTTACATTAAAGGGCGCAGCGGTTCTGCATCAGGCAGATGTGGTAGTATATGACAGTCTGGTAGGCGAAGGGGTTCTGGCAAAGATTCCGGAGCATGCCAGACTGATTAATGTAGGCAAAAGAGCAAATCACCATACAATGGTGCAGGAGGACATTAATAAGGTTCTTCTGGAAGAAGCTGAAAAAGGAAATAAAGTGGTAAGGCTTAAAGGTGGAGATCCCTTTCTCTTTGGAAGAGGCGGGGAGGAACTGGAACTCCTTTCTGAGAATGGAATCCCTTATGAGATCGTGCCCGGAGTGACATCTCCCATCTCTGTTCCTGCTTATAATGGGATTCCTGTGACACACAGGGATTTCTGTTCGTCCTTACATATCATTACAGGACATAAACGTGCAGGGCAGGAGTATGATATAGATTTTAAAGCACTGACTCAGACAAAGGGAACACTGGTGTTTCTCATGGGAATTGCAGCACTGGAGGATATCTGCAAAGGGCTTCTTGCAGGCGGCATGGATTCGGATATGCCGGCAGCAGTTCTTCAGAAAGGAACAACAGCAGGACAGAAGCGGGTGGTTGCTACTGTAGGTACCCTCAAGGAAGAGGTGGACAGACAGGGGATAGAGACACCTGCCATTATTGTTGTGGGTAAGGTCTGCTCCCTGGCTGACAAATTTTCCTGGTATGAGAAGCTTCCTCTGGCAGGCTGGAAGGTTCTGGTCACAAGACCAAGACAGCATATTTCAAAGACAGCAGATCTTCTCCGCCAGAAAGGTGCCGAGGTTCTGGAGCTACCGTCTATCTGTACAGTACCTGTGGAGGATAACAGCAGACTGTATGAGGCATTTGAGAAACTGGATACTTATCAGTGGATCATTTTTACAAGCCCTGCAGGTGTGGAGATCTTTTTTGACGAGATGGACAGAAAAGAGATGGATGTGCGCAGCCTGGGACAGGCGAAGATCGCAGTGATCGGTGAAGGAACGAAGAAAAAGCTGAAAGAGCATCACCTGCTGGCTGATTTTGTGCCAGGTGTGTATGACGGAGATACTCTTGGAGCAGAGCTTGCAAAAGAACTTCAGGGAAATGAAAAAATTCTGATCCCAAGAGCCGAAGCCGGAAATAAAAAGCTGACAGAATTGCTGGAGCAGACAGGGGCACAGGTGGATGATATTGCAACCTACACTACTCGTTATGAGAAGAGCAGACTGATCGATGAGAAGAAAGAACTGGAGACAGGAAGTGTGGACTGTGTAGTATTTACCAGTGCATCCACTGTAAAGGGCTTTGTGGAAGGCACAAAGGGACTGGACTATACGAAGGTAAAAGCTGCCTGTATCGGAAAACAGACCAAAGCTGCAGCAGATGCTTATGGTATGCAGACCCGCATGGCAAAGAAGGCTACCATCGAAAGTCTCATAGAGCTTGTGGAAGAGATGAAACAGGAAAACTGATAACTATTCTGCAAAAAATGGAACAGTTATGAGAATTGTTGATAAAAGGAGCAAAAAGACATGGACTTAATTCAGAGACCAAGAAGATTAAGAGGCAGTGAAAATTTAAGAAAAATGGTAAGAGAGACAAGAATGGACAAGTCTTCCCTTATCTATCCCTTATTTGTAAAAGAGGGAACAGGAATTGAAGAAGAGATACCTTCTATGAAAGGACAGTTCCGCTACAGTGTAGACCGTCTTCCTTTTGAACTGGAACGTCTGCAGAATGCAGGAGTAAACAGCATTATGCTGTTCGGCATCCCGGATCACAAGGATGAGGTGGGAAGCGGTGCGTACGACCCCAACGGAATCGTACAGAAAGCCCTGAGAGAAGCAAAGAAACAGTTCCCGGACATGTACTATATCACAGATGTATGTATGTGTGAGTACACTTCACACGGACATTGCGGAGTGCTCTGCGGTCATGATGTAAATAATGATGCAACACTGGAATTACTGGCTAAAACAGCTGTTTCCCATGTAGAGGCAGGCGCAGATATGGTAGCTCCCTCTGATATGATGGACGGACGTGTACGTGCTATCCGTGAGGCTCTTGATGCGAACGGACATTATGGAGCACCGATCATGTCCTATGCAGTAAAATATGCATCTGCTTTCTACGGACCATTCCGTGATGCAGCAGGTTCTGCACCGTCCTTTGGTGACAGAAAGAGCTACCAGATGGATTTCCATAACAGAAGAGAAGGAATGAAGGAAGCTCTTACAGATGTGGAAGAGGGCGCAGATATCATTATGGTAAAACCTGCCATGTCTTATCTGGATATGGTCTCTGAGGTATCAAAGGCTGTAAATGTGCCGGTTGCAGCATACAGTGTAAGCGGTGAATATGCAATGGTGAAAGCAGCTGCAAAGATGGGCTGGATCGATGAAGAACGTATTATGTGTGAGATGGCAGTCAGTGCATACCGTGCAGGTGCCCAGATCTATCTTACTTATTATGCAAAAGAACTTGCAAAATGCATGGATGAAGGGAGAATCGGCTGATGGGTTTATCAGAAGAATTATTTGACAGAGCGGTAAAGGTAATTCCGGGAGGAGTAAACAGTCCTGTACGTGCATACGGTGCTATCGGTATTGCACCGAGATTTATCGACCGTGCAGACGGATGCCATATTTATGATGTTGATGGAAAAGAATATGTGGATTATATCGATTCCTGGGGACCGATGATCCTGGGCCATAATTTTCCGGAAGTAAAAGAAAGTGTGCTGAAGGCGTGTGAAAAGGGCCTCAGCTTCGGATGCGCAACTGCAATCGAAGTGGAGATGGCTGAGTTTATCTGTGACCATATTCCACATGTGGATATGGTGCGTATGGTAAATTCCGGTACAGAGGCTGTTATGAGTGCAGTCCGTGTTGCCAGAGGATTTACAGGAAAGAATAAGATCATTAAATTTGCAGGATGCTATCATGGACACAGTGATGCCATGCTGGTAAGCGCAGGCTCCGGTGTGATGACAAGCGGTGTTCCGGACAGTGCCGGTGTGCCTAAGGGATGCACAGAGGATACCATGACTGCCGTTTATAATGATCTGGACAGTGTACGTGCACTGATGGAGCAGGCTGACGGACAGACTGCTGCTGTTATCGTGGAAGCTGTAGGCGCCAATATGGGTGTGGTTCCTCCGAAAAAGGGGTTCCTGGAAGGGCTGAGAAAGCTCTGCGATGAGTACGGTGCTCTTTTGATCTTTGACGAGGTTATTACTGGTTTCCGTCTGGCTTTTGGCGGTGCTGCAGAATATTTTGGCGTGACCCCTGATCTGGTTACCTATGGTAAGATCATCGGTGCAGGTATGCCGGTAGGCGCATACGGCGGACGCAGAGAGATTATGGAACTGGTTTCCCCTGTGGGAAAGGTTTACCAGGCCGGTACCTTAAGCGGAAATCCTATTGCAATGGCAGCAGGACTGACACAGTTAAAATACCTCTATGAGCACCAGGAAATCTATAAAGATCTGGAGGAAAAAGGAAAACGTCTCTATGGCGGTATGGAGAAAATGCTGGCAGAGAAAAATCTGCCTTACCATATCAATCACGTATCCTCCCTGGGAAGCCTGTTCTTTACAGAGCAGGAGGTTGTGGATTATACATCAGCCAAATCTTCAGATACAAAAGCTTTCTCTGAATATTTCAAGGGAATGCTTGCGCAGGGAATCCATATGGCTCCGTCACAGTTTGAGGCAATGTTTTTATCTGTTGCCCATACAGATGAGATCATAGACCAGACATTGGAGGCTGTCAGAAATTATTTTACCAAATAAACAGCAGAGCGCTTATCCGGTATAGAACTTAGCCAAAATTCATTCCAGATTGCCTGCGGCAATAGAATTTTGGCTTGTATGTGAACAGTAACGACAGTAACCCATGAACTGGAAAAAATACATAAAACTGAGTTCCGTAATCTTGTTCTGATTAGGAAAATGTGCTATAATCACCTTATCGTATGACATCGTCCGGCAATATCGGGACGAAAATATTATTGCTCGCTGACAGCAGACGGGAACAGAGTGAGCGATGATAAATAAACTTCAGGACAGCAGGAGGAAAAAAGCATTATGAGTGAAAAGAAATATGTAGCTTATGTGGGCTCTTATACACATGGCTCTTCCAGACAGGGAATCCATGTTTATGATGTTGATGTTGAGAATGGCACTCTTACAGAACGCAGCAGTGTTGAAGTAAGTAATGCATCCCACATGGCTGTTTCAAAGAATGGTAAGTATCTTTATTCTATCGAGGATGAGGGTGTTGCAGTATTTGAACGTGATAAGAACGGTGATCTGTCACGTATCAACAGTGTAAATATTGATGGAATGAGAGGCTGCTTCCTTTCTACAGATGTTGACGGTAAGTATCTTTATGTTGCCGGATATCATGACGGTAAGGTGACTGTTGTACATACTCATAAGGACGGCAGACTCGGAAGCCTGATGGATGGCGTATTCCATACAGGACTCGGAAGTGTTGCAGAGCGTAACTTCCGTCCCCATGTGAACTGTGTTCGTCCGACTCCGGATAATAAATATCTCTGTGCAGTAGATAACGGAATTGATCAGGTGAAGATTTACCGTGTCAACAAATTGCGCAATAAGCTGGAACTGGTAGACATCCTGAGATGTCCGAGAGAGAGCGGCCCGCGTATCATTCGTTTTAGCGATGATGGTAAGTTTGCTTATATTCTCTTTGAACTCAGTAATGAGATCAGGGCTTACAAATATGATGGAAGCGGTAAGGTTCCGGCGTTTGAACTGATCCAGACGATTGAGACAAGTGCGAAGAAGGATGTTCATGATACACATAATGCAGCGTCCGGTCTTTCTCTTGCAAATGATGGCAAGCATCTTTTCTGTACAACAGCAGGTGAGGATACAGTTTCTATGTTTGAGCGTGATGAGGAGACTGGTATGCTGACAAGGAAGTTTACACTCCCGATCAGTGGTGAATATCCGAAAGATCTGGTACTTTTACCGGATGATAAGCATCTGGTGCTGGCTAATCATGCAAGTAATACACTGACTACTTTTACAGTGGATTATGAGAAGAATATTATTGTGATGAACGGCAAGCCGATTAAGATTACAGAGCCAAACTGTATCAGAATCTGGCCGGTTCCGGAAGAATAACAGATTCGTTACATAGAATCAGCAATATAGGCAGATAATAAAATACCTTCATTTGAAACTGAGATCAGCTCAGAATTCAAGTGAAGGTATTTTTGCGTGGATTAATTGGAATTATTTCCGATAAAAATCCCGAACCTTATCCATCTGGGAACTCATATTGACAAAGAGCGCATCCGCCAGTGTGATTGCTGCCATAGATTCTACCACAACCACTGCTCTTGGGACAATGACCGGATCATGTCGGCCATGAATTTCCAGAGAAAGAGGTTCTTTATCTTTGGTTACGGTCTGCTGCGGCTGGCTGATGGATGGGGTTGGCTTGATATGGGCACGAAGTATGATTTCACTGCCGTCACTGATTCCTCCCATGATTCCGCCTGCGTGGTTGGAGGTTTTGATGATTTCACCGTCTTTGACTGTGAATCCATCATTGTCAGTGGAACCGTTTGAGGAAGTCACTGCAATGCCGTCACCGATTTCAACAGCCTTGACTGCACCGATGGACATCAGGGCATGGGCAAGAAGAGCACTGAGCTTGTCAAAGACAGGCTCGCCAAGTCCGGCAGGTGTTCCGGTAATACGACATTCGATCACGCCGCCTGCACTGTCCTGATTCTTCATACATTCTTCCAGATATTCACCGGCCTTCACTGCTGCCTGTGCGTCCGGCATATAAAATGCATTCTGATGGATTTCTTCTTTATTAAAAGAAGCAATTTCAACAGGTCCGATAGATCTGGTATAGGTGCAGATTGAAATGCCAAGTTCTCCCAATATTTTAGAAGCAATGGCACCTGCTGCAACTCTTCCGATGGTTTCCCGTCCTGAAGAACGTCCACCGCCTCTGTAGTCGCGGAATCCGTATTTTTGGTCAAAAGTATAGTCTGCATGTCCGGGACGATAGGAATATGCAATATTTCCGTAGTCTCTGGAGCGCTGGTCTGTATTTCTTACCATCAGAGAAATTGGAGTTCCGGTGGTTTTGCCTTCAAAGACACCTGAGAGGATTTCTACCAGATCCCCCTCTTTGCGGGCGGTGGTGTACCTGCTTTGTCCGGGTTTCCTTCTGTCGAGGAATTTCTGAATGTCCTCTTCACAGAGAGGGAGGCCTGCCGGGCATCCGTCTATCACAGCTCCGAGAGCTTTTCCGTGGGATTCCCCCCAGGTGGTTACCTTAAATTTATTTCCAAATGATGACTGGCTCATATGATTTGTATCCTTTCCTGTTATTGTATTAGAGCGTGTCTGGAAAATCATTCCCACAATCTGCACGCCCCACTTTGCGGGATATTTCACCTGAATTCAGTTGCCGTAGTTAGAGCGTGTTTGGAAAATCATTCCCACAATCTGTACGCCCCACCTTACGGGACTTTTATAAATAAATACTACTTTATTATAGCGAAGTGTAAAAGTTTTGTAAACCGAAAGCATTGGAATTGACAAAAATTCATGTTCAAATTATAATGATGTTTGAGTCTTTGTGAAAATAAAGAGTAAACGTAATTGTTCAGTAATCTCTTGCAGAAACTCTGAATAGTTGCAGATTTATTGTTACTGAGAACAGAGTAAACAGTAACAATCTATTGAGGGGAAATCGAGAAAAAGAAGGGAAGTGTGGATCGTGGTAAGGATTTTTAAGACAATCGATGGCGCTATCCATGAAATACAGGAACCACAGGAGGGCTGTTGGATTGCACTGACGAATCCTACGGCAACAGAAATTTTTGAAATTTCCGAGCAGTTTGGGATAGAGGTGGACGATTTGCGCGCACCTTTGGATGAGGAAGAGCGTTCCCGTATAGAAGTGGAGGACAATTATACCCTTATCCTTGCAGATGTACCTGCGATTGAAGAACGTAACGAGAAGGACTGGTATGTGACCATTCCTCTTGGTATTATTGTGACTCAGAAGATGATCTTTACTGTATGTCTGGAAGACACACAGGTTCTGACAAGATTTATGGAAGGCAGGGTAAGAAACTTTTTTACCTATATGAAAACCAGATTTATTCTGCAGATTTTGTACCGTAATGCCAGCATGTATCTGAGATATCTGCGTATTATAGATAAGAAGAGCGAGCAGATTGAGGAGAAACTTCATCTGTCTACAAGAAATCAGGAATTGATGGAACTTCTGGAACTGGAGAAATCACTGGTATACTTTACCACATCTCTGCGTTCCAATGAGATGGTTCTGGAGAAACTTCTGAAGGTGGAGAGTATCAAGAAATATCCGGAGGATACAGAGCTTCTGGAGGATGTTATCATTGAGAACAAGCAGGCTATCGAGATGGCTAATATTTACAGCGGTATCCTCAGCAGTATGATGGGAACTTTTGCGTCAGTTATTTCCAATAACCTGAACATTGTCATGAAGGTTCTGGCTGTTATTACCATTGTTATGAGTATTCCGACTATTGTTTTCAGTGCGTATGGTATGAACCTGAGTGCTGCAGGAATGCCGTTTTCCAGGACACCATGGGGATTTCTTATCGTTATCATCCTTTCTGTAGTGGCAAGTATCATTGCAGCGATATTTCTTTCCAGGAAGAAGTTTTTCTGATTTTGTGTCTGAACTGAGAGGCAGTTATTCGGTGCAGAATTACGCAGAGAAAGCAGATTGTGGATATCCGCTGTAACGAAAGAACGAATAGCATTTTGTAAGAAAAGGAGATTTATGAAATTTATTGACAAACTGGAACGAAAATTTGGAAATCGCGGGATTGAGAATCTTACGATTTATATTATTGTAAGCTATGTACTGGGATATGCACTGATGTATATTAATCCAGGGGCTCTTTCCATGTTGAGTTTGAATGTCTCTAAAATCCTGCATGGTCAGATATGGAGACTTGTTACATGGATTATTTATCCGCCGAGTACGTCATCTACTTTATGGTTTGTGATTGCGATATTGTTCTTTTATTATCCAATCAGTGCATCGCTGGAACGTACATGGGGATCATTCAGATTTACTGTATATATTTTATCCGGAATGATTTTTACAGTAATTTCTGCGTTTATTTTGTATTTTATCACAGGTGGAGTGTTAGATGCTTATCTGAATGGATCACAGTTTTCAACGTATTATATCAGTTTATCTATTTTTCTGGCATATGCGCTGACATATCCGGATATGAAGGTTTTACTGTACTTTGTAATCCCGATCAAGATGAAGTGGATGGCGATTGTATATGCTGCTCTTGTGGTATATGATATTGCCAGATATTTTATAGGAGGAGCATGGTTTATGGCACTGCCGATCATCGCATCCTTACTGAACTTTATCATTTTCTTCCTTGGTACAAGAAATCTTAACCGATACAATCCGAAGGAAATCCATCGCAGAAACCAGTTTAAGAGAGCAATGGGAGAAAGTAAGACCGTTCCTTTCCCGGGTGGCAGCAAGTCAGGGGAAGTGACAAAGCACAAATGTGCAGTCTGTGGTCGTACAGAGAAAGATGATCCGAATCTGGAATTCCGTTTCTGTTCTAAATGTAACGGAAACTACGAGTACTGTCAGGATCATTTATATACACATATACACAAGAAGTAAGAGGAGAAAAGATTATTATGAAAAAAGTACCATTTGTCACCCTGGATAAACTTCAGGAAATCACCGCACAGTTTCCTACACCTTTCCATCTTTATGATGAAAAAGGTATCCGCGAGAATGCAAAGGCAGTGAAAGAAGCATTTGCATGGAATAAGGGCTTCAAAGAATTCTTTGCTGTGAAGGCAACTCCAAATCCATTTCTGATCCAGATCCTTCAGGAGTATGGCTGTGGCTGTGACTGTTCTTCCATGACAGAGCTGATGATGTCCAAAGCAATCGGATGCAAAGAGGGAGATATCATGTTTTCTTCCAACGATACACCGGAAGAAGAATTTAAATATGCAAATGAAATCGGCGGAATTATCAATCTTGATGATATTACACATATTGAGAGTGTAGAAAGAGCAGTAGGATATATTCCAAAGGTGATCAGTTGCCGTTATAATCCGGGCGGAGTGTTTAAAATCAGCAATGATATTATGGACAACCCCGGAGATGCCAAATATGGTATGACAACAGAGCAGATTTTTGAAGCATTCAAGATTCTGAAGGAAAAAGGTGCTGAGGAATTCGGTATCCATGCATTCCTTGCAAGCAATACTGTGACAAATGAGTATTATCCGATGCTGGCGAAAGAGATGTTTGAAATGGCAGTGAAACTTCAGAAGGAGACAGGCGCTCATGTGAAGTTTATCAACCTTTCCGGTGGTGTTGGAATCGCTTACAAACCAGATCAGACTCCGAATGATATCAGAGAAATCGGTGAGGGTGTCCGCAAAGTATACGAAGAAGTACTTGTTCCGGCAGGAATGGGTGATGTTGCAATTTATACAGAAATGGGACGTTTCATGATGGGACCGTATGGCTGCCTGGTAACTAAGGCAATTCATGAGAAGCATACTCATAAAGAATATATTGGTGTGGATGCGTGTGCTGTAAATCTGATGCGTCCGGCAATGTATGGTGCATACCATCATATCACTGTTATGGGAAAAGAAGACCAGCCATGTGATCATATGTATGATGTGACAGGTTCTCTCTGCGAAAACAATGATAAGTTTGCAATTGACCGCTATCTTCCGAAGGTTGATATGGGAGATCTTCTTGTGATTCATGATACAGGAGCTCATGGTTTTGCCATGGGATATAACTACAATGGTAAACTGAAATCTTCTGAGATCCTTCTCCATGAAGATGGAAGCTTCGAGATGATCCGCCGTGCCGAGACACCGAAGGATTATTTTGCAACATTTGACTGCTTCCCGATTTATGAGAAATTACTGGAAGATATGGAATAATGCTGTGATTATTCTGTGATTTACTGTCTTGTGGTATTGCCGGGGCAGATATGACATAAAAACACACAAAAAGAAAGGTACTGATCTGTGCATGATGCTGGAAGGTTAGTGCCTTTCGTTTTGCATGGAGAAACAGTGATTTCAGAAGAATGTACTGTAAAAATTTTGTCTGTTCGGAGGTAGACGTATGATTAAATATGAATATGAAACAGGAATGTGTAAACAACTGCATTACAATGGTCTGTGGAGTGTACAATATGAGGGTGTTCCCGGACATTTTAAAAAAGTAAAGATGGTCTGTCCCTGCATCAGAGACGAATGTGATCAGGATTGTGAAGTGTTTAAGAACATACCGGAAATAAAAGCAGCAGATCAGGAATGGCATATGAGAGATGAGAGATAGAATAATGGGAGATAAGAAAAAAGAATACAGAGACAAAAGAACAGGCATGCAGACTGTAAGGTCTGCCATATTTGCTATTGTGCTTATAATTACAGGTTTTATCAGTATAATATATGTGGCAGATAATACTTATGCAGCAGACGAATATCGAGTGCATAAATCTGAGGTGGTTGTAAAGACCGGTGCCACTTATACAGTAAAGATCCTGAATCATGATACAAAAGTGAGTCCAAAGAAGTTTAAATGGACCAGTAGTAACTCAAAATGTGTAAAGGTTATAAATGGCAGGATATATGGTTTAAAGCCCGGACAGGCAACGATCACAGCACAGATGAGTGGACTGAAAGTAAACTGCGAGGTTTTTGTCTATAATAAAACGGAAACAGTTCTTTTTAAGAAATACAAAAAACAGGTGAAAGTAACGGCAGGAAAGACAATTATTCTGGAGCCGCAGAAGTATGGAAAAAGGCTGACTTATACTTCTTCTGATAAAACGGTGGCAACTGTATCAAAGAAAGGAAAAGTTACTGCAAAAAAGGCGGGAAATGTCAAAATCACCAGTGTTTCTTATGGTACTGACAGATATGTATCAGAGATAGAAGTGATTGTCCTGCCGGCAGCGTCAGAAACTCCGGAAATTACGCCTACACTGACGCCGGATGAACCAGCACCATCTGTGACCCCGGAGCCGACGGTAACGGTCACGCCAACTCCGAAAATCACACCTGCACCGGAAGATGAGGAAAAGTTCCGGAAACCCCTGGATGGAGTTACTCATTATATTTTGCACAGAGGTGAACAGACAGAAGCACCTGAGAATTCCGTGCCTGCCTTTGAGATGGCAGGACGCAATGGGGCGGAGTTTGTGGAGACAGATGTGAGAGAGACCGCAGATGGAGTTCTGGTTGTCTCTCATGATGATTCTTTGCTGCGGATGTGCGGGGAGGACAGGCTTATTTCAGAGATGACTTATGAGGAGATAAAGCAGTATCCGATTATAAATGGAAGAAATGCTTCACAGTATCCGGATAATCTTATTCCTACACTGGAACAGTATATTGCATGCTGCAATAAGTACTCTGTGACGCCGGTGATTGAAATAAAGTCAATCCGTACGGAAGAAGCCATGAATTTGTTTATGCAGCTTCTGACTGAATCACAGAAAGAGCCGGTAATCATCTGTTTCCGCATAGAAACACTTGGTAAACTGCGTGAGATGGGATTTACAGGGAAATTGCAGTGGATTCGTACAGTGCGCATGAATGCTTCTATGATACAGCAGTGTAAGAAATATGATCTGGACATAAGTGCAGAGTATAAAAATATCAGTATGAATGATATCAACAATGCCCATCAGAATGGAATCCGCATATCCGTATGGCTTTGCCGGAATGAGGATATGGTAGACATTTTCAGGAAAATGGGTGCGGATTATATCACGTATGAGAAGTGGAATACAGATGAAGTAAAAATGCGTTACTATTCACATAGCACTATCCCGCGAGGTGTTTTGGCATGAATATGCCAAAATCCCGAGACATACAAGCCAAAATTCTATTGCCGTAGGCAATCTGGAATGAATTTTGGCTAAGTTACTGAGAACGGAGTGAACAGTAACAAAAATACGACAGGATTAGCAGAAAATCAAGGTAGACATTTAGCAGAAAAATAAGTAAAATACAAGATGTAGATATAAATTGTAAGCAGAACAGTAACAGTTCACTATTGCTATAAGAAAGGACTGAACAGTTGTATATATTTTATATACTGCTGAAAAAGAGGAGGAGAGAGTAATGAAAAAAATAGCAGCTATGGTGCTGGCAGGTGTTCTGGCAGCAGTTCCGGTCAGTACGACCGGTGCAGCGGAATTTCAGGATGGAGCAGATACACAGAATTTCATCTGGGCAGCCGGAGAGGAAACTTCAACAGACACAGATGAAAGCAAAGGGGTAAGTGCAAATGACAGTGTCGTTGAAGGACTTGACAAACCTATGGTTTTCTATCCCAACACTTACTATAAATTTAATGTGACCGGTGCCGGAACGCAGAATACGAATCCTGTTGAGGGAGATGTCAGATGGACACCATTATACTGGAGTCTTTCTCTCAAGCCGCAGGAAAGCGATATTCACAGGAAATGGGAAATCGGTTCTGCAAAGGGTATTTATACAAAGGTGGAACGTGCATACAATATATATATCTTTTTCCAGAGAGAAGAATATACAGGAGGTATATGGGAGAAAAACGATATTGTACAACCTGTGAGATATCAGTTCAATGCAGCTCCGTTAACTGAACAGGGTGGAAGCTATAAGTACCTGATAGGTGGAATTGGCTATAAGATTTTAAATGAAAGAGAAGTAAGCGTTACAGGTCTTGCTGCGGAATATAATGTGATACAGATTCCGGCTACAGTTGTAATCAATGATAAAGTTTATAAAGTAACTACAATTGACAAGAATGCTTTCAGCGGGAACAAAGAAATTACAGATGTTATTTTTGGAAATAATGTAACAACGATTGGAAAATATGCGTTCAGCCAGTGCCCGAATCTGCGGAACATAAGATTTGGCAGCAGAGTAAAAAGAATTGGCAGCAACGCATTTGCACAGTGTACGAAACTGCGAAATTTCATACTTCCTGCCAGTGTCAGACATATAGATGCCAGAGCTTTTTACCAGTGCCCGGCAGTCAAAGTGATCAGGATCAACAGTACAGCACTGAACTATGTTGGAAAAAAAGCTTTTGCGGTCAACAAAACCGTAACTATCAGACTTCCTGAGAAGCTGTTTGCCAGATATCAGAAACTGATCAAGGCAAGCAATGTGTATTCTAAAACGAGGTTTGTGAAATATTAAAAAAAACTCAAAAATGCCCTTGCCATTTCGACAAAAACGTGATATGATAATACTCGTTTCAATGCCGGCATGTCGGAATGGCAGACGAGGCAGACTCAAAATCTGTTGTGGGCAACCACGTGTGGGTTCAAGTCCCACTGCCGGCATTAAAAAGTAAGCGAAGCCTTTGTTTGTGAAGGTTTTCGCTTTTTTTTATTTTCCGTATTGAACAGTTCAGATAATTCTAAAATCTTTATGAAATTTATCTCGCTTTTCTTGAAAAAGAGATGAATAAGTGATATGGTACATCATAACAAAACGAAATGGAGGAAAAGCCAATGAACCTTGATAATAAAAAGCCTGGCAGAAAACCGCTTTATGTATATTATATCATTGCGGCAGTTATTATCATTCTTCTGAATGTGCTGTTACTTCCTGCAATTGAGGGACGAAAGGTACAGACGACTGATTACAGTACTTTCCTGACAGGAGTAGAGAAGGATTACGTTAAGACAGTAGAAATTCAGGATGATTATATTTATTATGTAGCAGAGAGTGACGGACAGGAGGGTTATTTCAGAACTGTCAAGATGAATGATCCTGACCTTGTAGACCGTTTGCATGATGCAAATGTCAAGTTCGGTGCAGCAGCACCACAGCAGACATCTGTCTGGATCAGTCTGATCGCAGGATATGTACTGCCGATTGCCATCTTTATCCTTCTTGGAAGGTGGCTCAGCAAGAAGATGATGAGTTCCATGGGCGGAGGTCCCGGTGGGGCAATGTCATTTGGAAAGAGTAATGCGAAAGTATATGTGAAATCATCTACGGGAATCAAATTCTCAGATGTAGCGGGAGAGGACGAAGCCAAGGATCTTCTGACAGAAATCGTAGATTATCTTCATAACCCGCAGAAATACAGAGAAATCGGTGCATCTATGCCGAAAGGAGCCCTTCTTGTAGGCCCTCCGGGTACAGGTAAAACACTTCTTGCAAAAGCGGTAGCCGGTGAAGCGGAAGTTCCGTTCTTCTCCATTTCCGGTTCTGAATTCGTGGAAATGTTTGTTGGTATGGGCGCTGCCAAGGTGCGTGATCTTTTCAAACAGGCGAATGAGAAAGCTCCATGTATTGTATTTATCGATGAGATCGACACAATTGGCAAGAAACGTGATGGTGCCGGATTTACAGGCGGCAATGATGAGCGCGAGCAGACTCTGAACCAGCTGCTTACAGAGATGGATGGTTTTGACGGCTCCAAAGGTGTTGTGATCCTTGCGGCAACCAACAGACCGGATTCCCTTGATCCCGCACTTCTTCGTCCCGGACGTTTTGACAGACGTATTCCTGTTGAACTTCCAGATTTAAAAGGACGTGAGGAAATCCTTAAAGTCCATGCAAAGAAGATTAAGATCGCAGATTCCGTACGTTTTGATGAGATTGCGAAAGCTGCAGCCGGAGCTTCCGGTGCAGAACTTGCAAATATTGTCAATGAAGCAGCACTTCGTGCAGTACGTGACGGCAGAAAATTTGCCACCCAGGCAGATTTTGAGGAGAGTATCGAGGTAGTTATCGCAGGATATCAGAAGAAGAACAGAGTTCTTTCCAATAAAGAAAAACTGATAGTGGCTTATCATGAAATCGGACATGCGTTGGTTGCAGCAAAGCAGACTGAATCTGCACCGGTCCACAAGATCACTATTATTCCGCGTACATCAGGAGCACTCGGATATACCATGCAGGTGGATGACGGAGATCATTATCTGATGACAAAGGAAGAACTTGCAAATAAGATAGCGACCTTTACAGGCGGTCGTGCCGCTGAGGAACTGATCTTCCACTCTATTACAACCGGAGCATCCAATGATATCGAACAGGCGACTAAGCTTGCAAGAGCAATGATCTCCAGATATGGTATGAGTGAAGATTTCGATATGGTTGCCATGGAGAATGTGACAAATCAGTATCTGGGCGGAGACTCCAGCTTAAGCTGTTCCTTTGAGACACAGACTCTTCTGGATAAGAAGGTTGTGGAGCTTGTCAGGATGGAACACCAGAAAGCACTGAAAATCCTTCAGGACAATATCGGAAAGCTCCATGAACTTGCAAAATATCTGTATGAGCATGAGACAATTACAGGTGAGGAATTTATGAAGATTCTGAATGCACCTGTACAGGTTCCCACTGCAGTGGCAGAATCTGAAAGTAATACAAAGTCTGAGCACAATGCAGAATCCGAAAACAGTACAGAAGCTGATGCAGATACATCTTCCGGGAAAGTGAATTTGCAGAAGTGATATTTTCTCAAGATATACAAGCCAAAAGTCCATTGCCGCAGGCAATCCGGAAATTTGGTTATGTCACTGAAAACTGAGTGAACAGCAATGAAAGCAGCAGAGGCGATTTGAGCTTCTGCTGCTTTTCCTTGCCAATTAACTCCGGTTCGGTTATAATTCGTAATAGTGAACGCAGCATCCTGTATGTTTTTTGGAAGAAAGAAGGGAATGAAGATGGATTGCCGAACTGCAGAAGGAATGGTGAGCAGTTATATTAAACATGATCTTCCGCTAAATGAACTGGAAGAGTTTCTCGATCATGTACAGAATTGTTCTTCCTGTTATGATGAACTGGAAACATATTTTATTGTACATGAGGTAACACAGCAGCTTGATGATGACAGCAGCGATTCGGTTCTGGATTTCAAAAAACTGCTGGAACAGGATATCCGGAAATCCAGAAGATATATCCGCAAGAAGAAAGTCAGCTGGCTGATGTTTGGAGTAAGTATATGCCTTCTGATCGCTACGATTGCGGCAATATTGATTTTTGTAATGATGGAGACGAATTACATTCTATAAGGACACTGGAGGATTTTATGAGTGAAAAAATATTACTGATTGACGGACACAGTATTCTGAACAGAGCTTTTTATGGTCTGCCGGATCTTACAAATTCAGAAGGAAAACACACAGGGGCAGTATATGGTTTCCTGAATATCCTTTTTCGGACGATCGAGGAAGAGAAGCCTCAGTATCTGACAGTGGCATTTGACCTGAAGGCACCGACTTTCCGCCATAAGATGTTTGAAGCATACAAGGGAACACGTAAACCCATGCCTGAAGAACTGAGAGAGCAGGTACCGCTGATTAAAGAAATGCTTACTGCAATGGGTGTGAATGTTGTGACAAAAGAAGGCTACGAAGCGGATGATATACTGGGAACTCTGGCCAGAAAAAGCGAAGCGGCAGGAATGGATGCGACAATCCTTTCCGGTGACAGAGATCTGCTTCAGCTTGCGACAGATAAGGTTATGATCCGTTTGCCAAAGACTGTAAGGGGCAAGACCACCATAGAGGATTATCATGCACAGCAGGTGATCGAGAAATATCAGGTGACACCTCCTCAGATCATTGAGTTAAAGGCTCTGATGGGTGACAGTGCTGACAATATTCCGGGAATCCCGGGAGTAGGTGAGAAGACTGCCACAAAGATTATTGTGGAGTATGGAAGTATTGAGAATGCTCATGAACATTTGGAAGAGCTGAAGCCAAACAGAGCCAGGGAATCAATGAGAGAACATTATGATATGGCGCAGATGAGCAAGGCTCTGGCTACGATCTGTACGGACAGTCCCATAGAGTTTTCGTATGAAAAGGCAAAACTGGGAAATCTTTATACAAAAGAAGCTTTCCTTCTCTGCAGACAGCTGGAATTTAAGAATCTGCTTAACCGTTTTGACTCTGCGGCAGTACAGGAAGATACGCTGGAACAGGAGTTTTTCACATGTGCAGACCTGGCAGGCTGTGAAGCGCTGTTTGCGAAAGCGGAAGCAGGAAAGACAGTGGGTGTTTCTCTGGTTACAGAGAATGGCAGGGTATTTGGTGCAGGACTTGCGCTGAATGAAGAGGAAATTTATTATATTCCTGTAGAAGGGATGATCACAGAAGGTTATCTCTGCGGAAAATTGGAAGAGCTCCTTCATAAAGTATCTGAATCCAACACAGAGAATATTATGAAATCTAATACAGATGATGTGAAGAAGGATCCGGAAAATGAGATATCTGATGTCAATACAGACGGTACTCTGAAATATGATAAAAAATGTGTATGTGCATTGGATGTAAAGGCATTACTCAAGCATATAAAATCTGATGATCCGATGGCTGTATTTGATGCAGGTGTGGCTGCATATCTGCTGAATCCTCTGAAATCCTCCTATACTTACGATGATATGGCAAAGGAATATCTGAATGGTCGTATCCTGCCTGCAAGAGAGGAACTTCTTGGAAAGAAAACAGTGGAAAAAGCATGGGAGGAGAGTGCAGAGGGGCTTGCAGCATGGGCCTGCTACATGGCCTATACAGCACTTGCCTGCCGGAAACCCATGTGTGAAGCACTGTGTGATACAGGTATGTGGAATGTATATACACAGATTGAGCTTCCGCTGATCTTTACTCTTGATTCCATGGAAAAATGGGGAATCAGCGTGAAGAGTGAAGAACTGAAAAGCTACGGTGAGAAACTAAGTGTACGTATTGGAGAACTGGAGAAGCAGATCTGGCAGCAGGCAGGGGAAGAGTTTAATATCAATTCTCCGAAACAGATGGGAGTGATCCTGTTTGAAAAGCTTGGCCTTAAGGGTGGAAAGAAAACAAAGACAGGTTATTCCACAGCGGCAGATATTCTGGAAAAGCTTGCACCGGAGTATCCCATTGTAAAGGATATTCTGGAGTACCGTCAGCTTGCGAAACTGAAATCTACTTATGCAGACGGGCTTGTTGGTGAGATCGCAGAGGACGGCAGGATTCATTCTACTTTTAACCAGACAATTACAGCAACAGGAAGGATCAGCAGCACAGAGCCGAATCTTCAGAATATCCCTGTAAGAATGGAGCTTGGAAGACTGATCCGTAAGGTATTTGTTCCGGAAGAGGGATATGTATTTCTGGATGCGGACTATTCCCAGATCGAGCTTCGCGTTCTGGCGCATATGTCAGGGGATGAGAAACTGATCCAAGCATATAAAGAAGCCCAGGATATCCACAGACATACAGCATCAGAGGTATTCCATGTGCCCTTTGATGAGGTGACAGATCTGCAGAGGAGAAATGCCAAGGCAGTAAATTTTGGAATCGTTTATGGGATCAGTTCCTTTGGGCTCAGCCAGGATTTAAGTATCACACGAAAAGAAGCAGCCGAATATATTGAAAGATATTTTGAAACGTATCCAAAGATCAAAGGATTTCTTGACGGACTGGTGGAAGAGGGAAAAGAAAAAGGATATGTGACTACCATGTTTGGCAGACGCAGGCCGATCCCGGAACTGAAATCCGGTAATTTTATGCAGAGGTCTTTTGGGGAGCGAGTAGCCATGAACTCTCCAATACAGGGAACTGCGGCGGATATCATTAAAATTGCAATGAACCGTGTGTACAGACGATTAAAGGATGAGAATCTTAAATCCCGTCTTGTACTTCAGGTACACGATGAACTTCTGATAGAGACCTGTAAAGAGGAAATCCCGCAGGTTTCTGCTATTCTTGAAGAAGAGATGAAAGGTGCCGCAAAGCTTTCCGTAGAACTGGAAGTCGATATGCATCAGGGTAATAACTGGTATGAGGCGAAGTGATGATGATAACAATAGGAATTACCGGCGGAGTGGGTGCCGGAAAAAGTACAGTGCTCGATTTTCTTGAAGAAAAGTATCAGGCATATGTGATGAAAGCAGATGAGATCGGGCATCTGGTGATGGAGCCGGGGCAGTCCTGTTATGAACCGGTGATTGCACTATTTGGAAGACAAATCATAAAAAATGATAAAACTATTGACCGTAGACAGGTTTCGGATGTAGTATTTTCACATCCAGAGCTTCTGGAGAAATTAAATCAGATCATCCATCCTGCTGTGAAACAGTACATCAGAGAGCAGTTAGCTGTAAAGAAACAGCAGGGACAGAAGATATGTGTGGTGGAAGCTGCACTCCTTCTGGAAGATCATTATCAGGAGTTTTGCGATACGATATGGTATATTCATACGGATGAAGAGATCCGTATCAGGAGACTGATGGAGAACCGCGGTTATACAAGAGAGAAATCAGTCAGTATCATTGCCAGTCAGGCACCGGAGACTTTTTTTCGGGAAAATGCAGACTATGTTGTGGTAAATAACGGAGATTTTGCACAGACCAGACGGCAGATTGAGGAAGGAATCAGAAAATATGAGACTTTGTAGCATTGCCAGCGGAAGCAGCGGAAACTGTATTTATGTGGGCTCAGATAATACCCATCTTCTGGTGGATGTAGGCATCAGCGGAAAAAGAGTAGAACAGGGATTGAATTCTCTGGAATTGACAGGAAAAGATATTGATGGTATCTTGATTACACATGAACATTCGGATCATATCAAAGGTCTGGGCGTGATCGCAAGGAAACATCAGATACCGGTTTATGCGACAGAAGGAACTGTGGAAGCTTTATCTCACATGAATCTTGGAAAAATGCCGGAGGGGATTTTTCGTGAGATACACGAAGATGAGCCTTTTGAGATTAATGATCTGACAGTGAATCCTTTTACGATCCCTCATGATGCTGCACAGCCCGTAGGATACCGGGTAGAGTGTGGAGAGCATTCTGTGGGGATTGCTACAGACCTTGGAAAATATAATGAGTACATAGTCGGTAATCTGCAGAATCTGGATGCGCTTCTTCTGGAAGCAAATCATGACATCCGTATGCTGCAGGTTGGAAAATATCCCTATTATCTGAAACAGAGAATCCTTGGAGACAGGGGACATCTTTCCAATGAGAATGCAGGCAGGCTTTTATGCAGGCTGCTGCATGACAATATGAAAGGGATTTTCCTTGGACATCTGAGCAGGGAAAATAACTATGAGGAATTGGCATATGAAACCGTCTGTTCAGAAGTAACCTTAGGTGACAACCCTTATAAGTCGCGTGATTTCAGAATTCAGGTGGCACAGAGGGATTGCATATCAGAAGTAATTACAGTGTAGAAAGGACAAAGAACTTATGAAAAAGACAATCATCACAGTAGTAGGAAACGATACCGTAGGAATTATTGCAAAGGTTTGTACTTATCTTGCAGACAATAATGTAAACATTCTTGATATCTCCCAGACCATCGTACAGGGATATTTCAACATGATGATGGTAACAGATGCCAGCAAATGTGAGAAAGACAACGGAGTTCTTGCCAAAGAACTGGAAGCCCTTGGAGATAAGATCGGTGTAGTGATCCGCTGCCAGCATGAAGATATCTTCAATGTAATGCACAGAATCTGAGAAAATCTAAGCAGGTAAGCCACTGAGGGACTTTCCTGTATCAGATTGCCTGAAAAATGCTGAGAGAACATACAAGGGAGAAAAACAAAATGATCAATATTTTTGAAGTAAATGAGACGAATAAAATGATCGAGCAGGAGAATCTGGATGTGCGTACCATTACTATGGGTATCAGCCTTCTGGACTGTATTGACAGTGATCTTGCTGTTTTAAATGAGAAAATCTATAAAAAGATCACAACCTGTGCAAAGGATCTGGTATCTACAGGTGAGGCTATTTCCGGTGAATATGGAATTCCAATCGTAAATAAAAGAATTTCCGTAACTCCGATTGCATTGATTGGCGGAGCTGCATGTAAGACAAAGGAAGATTTTGTAACTATTGCAGAAACTCTGGATAAGGCTGCCAAGGTGGTAGGCGTAAACTTTATCGGCGGTTATTCTGCACTGGTAAGCAAGGGAATGACTCCTGCTGAGAGACTTCTGATCGAATCTATCCCACAGGCTATGGCGAAGACAGAGCGTGTCTGCAGTTCTGTAAATGTTGGATCTACACGTACAGGTATCAATATGGATGCTGTTAAGCTGATGGGTGAGATCGTTCTGGAAACAGCGAAAGCTACCAAAGATCAGGATTCCCTGGGATGTGCGAAGCTGGTTGTATTCTGTAATGCACCGGATGATAACCCGTTTATGGCAGGTGCTTTCCATGGTGTGACAGAAGCAGACACTATCATTAATGTTGGTGTCAGCGGACCTGGCGTTGTTAAGACTGCGCTGGAACAGGTAAGAGGTAAGGATTTTGAAACTCTTTGTGAGATGATCAAGCGTACTGCCTTCAAGGTAACACGTGTTGGTCAGCTGGTAGCACAGGAGGCTTCCAGACGCCTTGGTGTTAAGTTTGGTATCGTGGATCTGTCTCTGGCTCCTACTCCTGCAATTGGTGACAGTGTTGCTGAGATCCTTGAGGAGATTGGTCTGGAGCATGCAGGTGCACCGGGCACAACAGCAGCGCTTGCTCTGTTAAATGACCAGGTTAAGAAGGGTGGAGTTATGGCTTCTACAGCAGTTGGTGGTTTGAGTGGTGCATTTATTCCGGTCAGCGAGGATCAGGGTATGATCGATGCGGTGAATGCAGGGGCACTGACTCTTGAGAAGCTGGAAGCTATGACTTGTGTATGTTCTGTAGGTCTTGATATGATTGCAATTCCCGGAGATACGAAGGCTTCTACGATTGCGGGTATTATTGCGGATGAGTCTGCAATTGGTATGGTGAACCAGAAGACTACGGCGGTTCGTCTGATCCCGGTAATTGGTAAGGGGGTTGGCGAAGTGGTTGAGTTCGGTGGACTGCTTGGTTATGCACCGATCATGCCGGTGAATCAGTTCTCCTGTGATGCGTTTGTGCAGCGTGGCGGAAGGATTCCGGCACCGATCCATAGCTTTAAGAACTGATAAAAAGCCAGAAACTTCGGAAAGAGGGAGTTTCTGGCTTTTCTATGTTCAAGAGGGACGCCCGGCAGAAAATACTTTGTTTTTCGTGCGGTTTCGGAGCCTAAGATATTCTAAGCCGCCAGAAATCTGCTAAAAGCATGAGCCGTCTTGTCAAACTCGCTCCGTTGCAAACTTCGCTCAGACAGTGATGCAACCGGCTCATAACGCAGATTTCTGGCGGCTAAGAATATCTAAGACTCCTGCAAATGCACGAAAAACAAAGTATTTTCTGCCGGGCTGGTATTTTGCTATATTATAATGATGTCAGAATATGGAGAAGCCGGGTGTTGTCCTGGGGGTGCATGATGCAGAAGCGGATGTATTCGCCGTCCAGGCATTCGAAGGAGGAGCAGTCGCGGATCATGAGACCCTGGCGGATGCAGGCGTCGAAGACGTCCTGGGAGGTCAGGCCGGGCTTCTGGATTTTCAGGAGGAGGAAGTTGGCGTAGGCCGGGTAGGTTTTGTAAGTGGGGATATTCTCCAGTGCTTTGAGCAGGCGGGTGCGTTCTGAGAGAATGAGGTCCCGGGTCTGGCGGATGTAGGCTTTATCCTGGAGCATCAGCTCGCCGGCCAGGGCTCCCAGACTGTTGAGAGACCATGGTACCTGTTTTTCTTTCATTTTTTTGAGAAATTCCAGGTTCCCGGTGATTCCGTAGCCAAGACGCATACCTGGGGCTGCGTAGAATTTTGATACGCCGCGCAGAATCATAAGGTTCGTGAATTCTCTGGTAAGGCTGACAGCAGTGATCTCATTGATATCCGGGGCAAATTCTACATAAGTTTCGTCGATCATCACGAAAATGTTCCGCTCATTGCAGAAGGAAACGATTCTGCGCAGGTCATTTATGCTAATTGCAGATGAGGTAGGATTATTTGGGTTGCAGAGGATGAGAAAATCGTATTTTCCATCCAGGGTGTGACAAAGATCATCTACATTGAGGACAAAGTTATCCTCTTCGCGCAGATGGTAATATTCCTGTGTACTTCCGGAGAAGGAGAGTTCCCTGGAGTATTCTGAATAGGTCGGACCCAGGATAAGGGTATGCTTTGGATTTCGTTCCTGTATCAGCAGTGCGATCAGTTCGCTGGAACCATTTCCGGGCAGGATGAATTCAGCAGGAATATTACAATATTCTGAAATTGTGCTGCGAAGTGAAGTATAATCTCTGTCTGGATAAGAAGACAGGATATCCAGCCGTCCTGCAAGCTGTTCCTTTACATGCTCGGAAAGCCCCAGCGGATTTACATTAGCCCCAAACTTCACAATTTCCTCAGATTTAAGCTGATAGACCTCACATATTTTCTCAATATCACTCCCATGAAAAACCATTTTTGCTGTTGACATATAATATCCCTCATTTCTATATAAATAATCTATTTAAACTTAAAATTACCACATAGCAGATCGCAGATCTTTTCTGAACATTATTTTAACACTTATCACATAGTTCTGTAAACATCACTGTTTACACATTGCTATTCTGAAATATACAGGTGTTACTGTTCGCTCCGTTCACAGTAACTTAGCCAAAATTCATTCCAGATTGCCTGCGGCAATGGAATTTTGGCTTGTATGTCTCGGGATTTTGGCATATTCATGCCAAAACACCTCGCGGGATAGTGGTGTGTGAACAGTAACATACAGGTCCCAATATCATTGCAGCAGGCATTTAATAGAAGGCAAGTTCCCACCCACTGCTTATTGCTTTTCGCAACCACCGCAGGGGATTTACTTGATTCGATTAAATAAGTCTCCTGCGGTGGTGCAGAAAGCAAGCAATTCAGCATGCTGTCGAAAATGGAATATATGTCAATTTGCCAGTACACAGCGAAGGAATGGGAAGGGATTTCGGGCGCATTTGAGGGTTCATAGTAATTCTTGGTATTTGGGAAGCTGCGTTATTCAAAAAAATCTCACTGTCTGAGCGAAGCGAGTTTGAGATTTTTTTGAATGCTTTTAGCAGCTTCCCAAATGCCTTAGAATTACATGGTTCCGAAACTAAGCCCGAAATCCCTTCCCATTCCTTCGCGTCCCTTTTGAAAAAATTAATGGAAAAAAATAAAAAATAAACCTCTTGACATATCTGCATTAGCGTGGTAAAGTAAACACATCAAAACCGATGAGAAAGAAGAGTAAACAACCAAGAATCATTCCAGAGAACGGCAATTGGTGGGAAGCCGTATGAAACTGATTGTTGAATGGCCTTTCGAGGGCGGCCCGAAATCTTGATAAGCGTGAGAGTAGGCACCGACGGGAACCGAACCCGTTATAAATCAGGAGTGTATGTTTGTACATGAGAAAGTGGACAATTCGTCAATTTGAGTGGTACCGCGATAATAAGATTCTTATTACCGTCTCAAGCAACAGATAGCTTGTGGCGGATTTTTTTATATATAAAGAGAATCTGTTATATGGCACCCCCTGTAATGCAGGAAAATCTGCTGATGGCAGGTGGGTATCACAGCAGTTGACACATCCGGGAAAAAGAGGAATCCGGGGAGTTCTTTCTCACAGACAGTAACAAGGGATTGGCAAACATCCCTGAGACTATGGCAGTTAAAAAACCATGAACTGCTAAATAAGATGTAGAGAGAGGAAAAAAGACTATGAAAAAAAGAGTATTAGCAATCGCAGCAACAGCAATGGCAACTATGATGATGGCATCACCGGTTATGGCACAGGATTTCAAGATTGGTATCTGCAATTATGTAGATGACGCTTCCTTGAATCAGATCGTAGACAACATCCAGTCCCGTCTGGAAGAAATCGGCAAGGAAAAAGACGTAAATTTTGATGTGTCCTATGATAACTGTAATGCAGATGCCAATGTTATGGAACAGATCATTTCTGATTTTCAGGCTGATAATGTAGATTTGATGGTAGGTATTGCAACACCTGTAGCAATGCGTATGCAGTCCGCAACAGAAGGAACCGATACACCGGTTGTATTTTCCGCAGTGTCTGATCCTGTAGGAAGCGGTCTTGTAGAGGATCTGGATGCACCTGGAGCAAACATTACAGGTACAAGCGATTATCTGGATACAGCATCCATCATGAAACTGATCCAGGCAGTGAACCCGGATGTGAAGAAAATCGGACTTTTATACGATATCGGACAGGATTCTTCTACAACAGCCATCCAGGAAGCCAAGGATTATCTGGATAAAGAAGGCATCGAATATGTAGAGCGTACAGGTACCACAACAGATGAGGTACAGCTTGCAGCAGATGCACTGGTGGCAGATGGCGTAGATGCAGTATTCACACCAACTGACAACACAATTATGACAGCAGAGCTTTCTATCTATGAGAAATTCATTGATGCAGGTATCCCACAGTATACAGGAGCTGACTCCTTTGCACTAAACGGTGCATTTGTCGGATACGGTGTTGATTATGCAAACCTTGGACAGAAGACAGCAGATATGATCGCAGACATCCTTATGAATGATGCAGATCCTGCAACAACATCTGTTGAAACTTTTGATAATGGTACTGCAACAGTAAACACAGAAACCTGTGAGGGACTTGGACTTGATCTTGAAACTGTTAAAAAAGATTTCGAGCCGTTATGCACACAGGTAAATGAGATCGTTACAGCAGAGAGCTTTGATGATGTAGAGAAATAATAAGGATATTCGGACAGCATTTTGAATAAATTCAGAATAAGTTCTGGGTTTATGGAATCCATTGTGCCGGTTGAAAAGACTGATATATTTTCTGAATTAAAATGAACAGCAGCAGATATTTTCTGTTGCTGTTCATTGAATGTAATAAAATAAATACAAATTGGAGGAAATCATCGTGACTATTGCGACTATACTCTCTCTTGGAGAGACCGCACTGAAACTTGGCCTGATCTGTTCATTGACAGTTCTTGCCCTGTTTCTCAGTTATTCCATGCTGAATGTCTGTGACCTTTCCACTGATGGCTGTTTCACACTGGGAGCAGCAGTGGGAGCAGCAGTGGCAGTCAGCGGACATCCTTTTTTATCAATTTTTGCAGCTATGGCTGCAGGTATATGCTCGGGCTTTGTGACAGCCATACTTCAGACAAAGCTGGGCGTTGACAGCCTTCTTGCAGGAATTATTGTTAATACGGCTCTTTATTCTGTGAATATTGCAGTGATGGGAGGTTCCTCCCTGATCAATATGAACAGAACAGAGACGGTATTTTCCATGATGAAAGAAACATTGAAAAGTACACCGCTGAAAGGAAGAGGAGATATTGTGGTTGCTTTCATTGCAGTAGCCATTGTGATTGCCTTCCTTGTATTTTTCTTAAGGACAAGACTTGGTCTGGCAATCAGGGCAACAGGAAATAATGCAGATATGGTAAAATCCTCATCTATTAATCCGGTATTTACTACGATTGTAGGTCTCTGTGTTGCCAACTCCTTCACAGCACTTTCCGGATGTCTTCTGTCTCAGTCACAGAAATCTGTAGATATCAATATCGGACAGGGAATGGTTACCATTGCGCTGGCTTCCCTGCTGATCGGTGGTACGATTCTTGGCAGAGGTGGAATTTTCGTGAGAGCTGTTGGCATGGTACTTGGATCTTTTATTTTCCGTCTGGTATATACCGTTGCACTGAGATTCAATATGCCGGCATTTATGCTGAAACTGGTATCTTCTGTGATCGTTGTGCTGGCTATTTCAGGTCCATATTTGAAAAAACAGTGGCCGCAGATTAAGAGAAGAATGACTCACAGGAAGGGAGTACAGTGATTTATGCTGAAGATAGAACATATTTCCAAGACTTTTAATCCGGGTACGGTAAACGAGAAACAGGCCATCAGAGATTTATCCCTGAATCTGGAGAAGGGCGATTTTGCAACGATCATCGGTTCCAATGGAGCTGGTAAATCCACTCTGTTTAATGCGATCTGTGGAGATTTTCTTACAGATTCCGGTGTGATCATGCTGGATGGACAGGATATTACTTTTATGCCCCAGCATGTACGTGCAAAGACCATCGGCCGCCTGTATCAGGATCCTATGAGAGGAACTGCACCCGGAATGACCATAGAAGAGAATCTGGCGCTTGCAGCAGGGAAAGGCGGATGGCTTTCCCATGTGTCCAGACAGGAGAAAGAGCGATTCCATGAAGAGCTGAAACTTCTGGATATAGGACTTGAGAAACGTATGACTCAGCCGGTAGGACTTCTCTCCGGTGGACAGAGACAGGCGCTGACACTTCTCATGGCAACCATGAATCCGCCCAAGCTTCTGCTTCTGGATGAGCATACAGCAGCCCTTGACCCGGGCACAGCAGAGAAGGTACTGAATCTTACGAAACGAATTGTAGAGGAACATCAGCTTACCTGTCTGATGATCACCCACAATATGCAGTCGGCCCTTGATCTGGGAAATCGTATTCTGATGATGGATTCCGGAGATATTGTGCTGGATATCCATGAAGAAGAAAAGAAAGGCCTGACAGTGGAAGGACTTCTGGAGAAGTTTAAGACAGGTGCCGGTAAGATGCTGGATAATGACCGTATTCTTCTTTCCGGAGAAAAGTAATTATAAAAATAACATGTAATTGTAAATGAAAGAACCATTATATACAGAAGTTATAGTTGTTGCCTGAAGCATACAGCCATGTTTTCTGATATAATGGTTCTTTTTGTCTGGTAGCGACTCTATTGCTTGCTGTAATTTGCAGAAGGTTCCTGCTCTGGTTTGAGTGTGATAAGTTTGCTCCCAACCGCTGCTGCGATGAATATCCAGATAAACATTTTAACCGGGAAGCAGAGGAAGAGAAGCATGGTTCCTGCCAGTGGCTTTTTCATGATTCCGCCCAGAAGTGACGCAGTAACGATTGCAGCTCCAAATACCACATGTCCCCCGTCTGGCCCGCAGGTCAGCATTGCCATGCCGTATCCCATACATACTCCGGCAAAGATGACAGGGAAGAAATGTCCTCCCTTTAAACCGAACTGAATACATAGATTTGTCAGCAGAAGTTTGAAAAACGCGATAGCAATAAGTGCCAGTGGCAGATAGGAGGTGTAAGTTTTCATAAGTGTTCCCATCTGCTCTTCTCCGGAAAACATAAGTACAGGTAAGAATGAACCTGTGATTCCAAGACATAAACCTGCAAAAATTTCTCTGACAACTGCCGGGAATCTGTTGGAAATATTTCCGGTCAGTTTGTGTGTTGCCTGATAGAAGTATGCCAGGATAAGACCGCACAAAATATACAAAATCATAAGCAGATAGTCTTTTCTCTGGATTTCCACCATATCAAAGGATGAAAATCCGGAAAGCCCTGCACCAAAAAGTGCAGATAAACCTGCATAAATACCAGTGCCTGCAGCCAGCGCGATTCCGTAAATAAATAATTTGGAACCCTTTGTTAAGGCTGCAAGATCTTCCTCGGAGTTTTCTTCTACTTCGAAAATACCGAACAGAGGTGCGTGAAACAGCACACTCATGGAGACTGCGGCACCAATCTGCGAATAATTTCTGGTATTCTGTTTGGCAAACTTCAGATTGTCTCCGGCCCAGTAGCATAAACCTACGATGATTCCGGTAAGTCCGGCTTCGGGACCTACACTGCTTCCTATGAGTAATGGCAGCAGTGCTGCCACCATCATTACAAGCATGTTTTTGTATTCGTATCTTTTTTCTGTTCTGACTTTTCCCATAACAGTTTCCAGATCTTCGGGATAGTCTCCGAATATTTTTCGGAAAATACCGATAATTGCCGCACCGGCTACACAGATAAGAATCGTATAATAGGGAACAGTGGTTTTTCCGGGAAGCCATTTCCACAGAAATTCAGTTCCCACTGCCATTATTTTCAGCAGGATCCATACCAGTGCACCGGCAACAGCACCAATGAGAGCACAGAACAGCCACAATTCAAGCTGATTTTTTAAAGATACGTTTTTGGGGCTTTTTGTGTTGTTCATACAGTCATAACCTTTTTGTTAGTTTTCGGTCTTTCCGAAATTGATTCCAAGTACGATCATATTGATACCCTGCATCAAAACAGAAAATGCGATCATATATCCTGCAGAGATCATGGTAAGTACAGGATGGGTAAATGAAATGATGCTGACAATGACAGATAAAACACCACAGATAATGCTCAGGATTCCTTTTCCCTTAGAGGTGCTGTATGTCTTTATGCCGCCGACAATCTGGAAAATACCATAGATCAGGATGACAGCACCGACCATATAAGCTGCCATTACATCTGTAATGAATCTCTGGATACCGCTGAAAAGTAAAACAAGACCTGCAAGTCCTTCGAGAACACCGAGGATACATGCGCCGATTTCTTTCTTTTCTTTAGATAAAGAGAGAGCTACAAGTTCAATACCATTTACAAACAGAAGGATTCCCAGGATCCAACCGATAGAGAGAAAGGTTCTCATTGGTCTTACAAGAGTATAGATGCCTAATAATACAGTTAAAATTCCTGTGATCAGGATGATGATTTTTAACGTTTTGTTGTCTTTCATACGAGGATTCTCCTTTATATGTCACAAAGCTTTTGTGTTGCAAGTGAAACCGTTTTATACTATACTTCAATTAATTTCAGATAATAGATTATTTCATTGGAGGACAGGTGTATGAAAAGAATTAAAGTATTAGGCAATGTATTAAAGCGGACTCGCGCAGATAAAATTATCATTGGTTTTATTGTGTTTATTTTTGCTGTCGCAGCAGTGATCCAGCTGGTTGAACCGGACATTAACCGATACGGAGATGCACTGTGGTATTGCTATGCGGTGATCTCCACTGCCGGATTTGGCGATGTGGTTGCGGTTACTTTTATTGGAAAAATGTGTTCTGTTCTTCTGACGATCTATTCGCTTTTTGTAGTTGCCATTGCCACCGGGGTAGTGGTTAATTTCTACACCCAGATGGTGGAATTGCAGCGAAAAGAGACACTTGCCATGTTTATGGATCAGCTGGAAAGACTTCCTGAGCTTTCCAGAGAAGAACTGGAGAATATTTCCAGAAAAGTGCGCCAGTTTCGGTAGCTGTGGATCTTACTGATCTTTGGAAGAATGTTCTTCTTCCTGTTTACTGCGTACCTGCGGGATCAGAGAAGCTGCCAGCTTTCCCTTTCCGCGGTTTCGCAGATACAGAATACCGATGACGGAAAATACTACTGCACCGATAAAGTTTACGATCAGATCTTTCATGGTATCAACAATACCAATATCAAGATAGCCTCCCAGATTCCAGGTCTCGCCGTTAACGACCAGAGACTGAACATCTACATGGATCGGAACATTTGCGCCGGTAGGATTCAGCTTCACAGAGTTGATGGCCGGTACGATCCAGTCTTTCTGCATATCCATTCCAAAAAAACAGTCCATGCTGAATTCAAAGAATTCCCACATAACACCAACAGTCATTGAAAAACAGAATGCAAAAAAAGCTACAAAATACGGTGACATTTTAATGGAAAACCTGTCACTGCGGTTAAAAAGATCGATCAGTGCAAATCCGATGGCAGCCATCAGAAAACCGTTAGTAGTATGTAAAATAGTATCCCAGATTGGAATTTTTACATAAAAGGCATTAATTTCGCCAAGAATTTCTGCTGAAAAGATAAAGATCAGAATGACTGTTTCCAGTCCCGGTGGTATTGTGACGTTCAGTTTCCTGTCCAGAAACTGGGGAACCATAAAAAGGATCAATGTCAGGATTCCCAGAAACATATTGTGGTAATTTCCCAGGAAAAACTGACGTACAACAGATAAGATTACCAGGGCGGTAAGTACCATCTGAATCTTTGTTCTGTTCTTTTTCAAACCTGAATTAGCTTTCATTTTTCTTTTCCTCCTTCCTTATTTTATATCCTTATCCTCACTGTTTATATTTTAACATAAGTGCATCTAAACAACAAGAATTATAGGATAATAAGCTGTTTCTGGGACTCGTGGCAGAATTTTCTGCCGGTTTTCAGACAAAGGAGTTTTTCGTATAAATTGGAAGAAAAAACAGTTTCAGATAAAATCTGATTTCCTTCACTGTCCAAAAGATTTTGGGCGTCCGCAAGCTTGGTGATAAGAGGAATTTGGCTGTGCTTCTTGATCTGGCTTAGCAGTTCGCTGCTTTCCCTGCGGAAACCAAGAACCCTGGCAAAGGGAGTCTGTGTGGGTGCAGTGTGGATATTTAATACAATATGAAGCAATGCCCTCTGTATTCTTGTCTGAGTCAGTTCTCTGGTTTTTAAAACAGATACAGATTGGGAAAAGGACAACAGAAGATTCTGCTGATTTATGATCCGTCGGGCGAGATCCTCGGAAACATCCATATAGGAAGAAAGGCTTTCTACATTTTCTTTCATAAGGCAGTAAGAAAGAATAGAGTCCAGAGAATTTTCTGTGAGAAATTCACCGGAGTCTAGCGCCTTTTTGAAAACGTAAAAAGCATCTGGTGGAATCTGGGATGATAATATATTGGCAGTTTTGGTATCCGGATTCCTGACTGGATTATTTATGTCTGAGCTTGCCTCTGAATGGCCACCTCCTGGATTCTGAATAAGACTGCGTATAGCAGTTGCAGATGCAAAGAAATCAGTAGATGACTGTAAATCAGGGGAGGAGCTTGCTGAATCTCCTTCAGGGACAGTGGTTTCATGATAACCCATTCCTTCCCTGCGGATGGTAACAGGGCGGATCTGGCTGTTCAGGCGGAGAAGTGCCTTGCAGTATTCGATCCCCAGGATATTATTTGGTGTATTCAGGATCTGTGTGACTTCATTTAACAGAGGAGTAAGTACCCCGTCAAAATCGTCACCACTGAAGTTGCGCGGATTTTTAAAATATTCTGTCAATGCCTGGCTTCTGGCAGCGGGAAAAGTCAGCCCTTCGCTTAAAAAGCTTTTCAACAGTTTCTTATATTCTTCAGGTTCTTCTACAAGGATCTCAGCCAGTTCTTTCAGTGCACTGATCTCCCCTGACTCACTTCCAAAGCAGAGCATATCAACAACACCAAGGCTGTCTAACAGGGAAACACCGCCCATTGCGAAGGCTTCCGCACTTGCAGTAGAGACAGATACCGGCATTTCAAGCACAAGGTCAGCGCCGCATCGCAGAGCCATTTCTGCACGTGCGTGTTTGGAGATGAGAGCAGGAGTGCCGCGCTGCACATAATCTCCGCTCATGGCAACGATAACGTAGTCTGCTTTTAGCTTTTCTTTTGTATACCGGATCTGATATTCATGTCCTTTGTGAAAAGGATTATATTCTGCAATAATTCCTGCTGTTTTCATAAATTTACACAGATGCTCCTTTCTGATATTCTGTAGAGTTCTCTTTTTTAACCATATTGCATCTTAAAAAAAACTTTTTTATGTCATATTCTACCATTCAGATGCTTGAAATACAAGGCTTCAGGAGTTATAATGAAAACAGCGCAGAAAACAGATTACAGTTCACGGAATATATCCGGTGAATGGTAATGATATCTGGTACACAGACATTGTGATATCAGAACTGCTATATGAAAGGAGCCATTTTAATCATGGGATTTATTGACACACTCAAAGAGAGAGCAAAAGCAAACGTAAAAACAATCGTACTTCCGGAGACAGAAGATAAGAGAACTCTGGCAGCTACAGAGAAAATTTTAAAAGAAGGAATTGCAAAGGTTATCCTTGTTGGTAACGAAGAAGCTGTTAAAAAGAGTGCAGCTGAAGACGGATATGACATTTCCGGCGCACAGATCGTAGATCCTGCTACATCAGAGAAAACACAGGGATACATTGACAAGTTAGTAGAATTAAGACAGAAAAAAGGCATGACACCGGATCAGGCTAAAGAGATTCTTCTTAACCAGTATCTGTACTATGGTGTAATGATGGTAAAAATGGGCGATGCAGACGGTATGGTATCCGGTGCATGTCACTCTACAGCTGATACATTAAGACCATGTCTTCAGATTCTGAAGACAAAACCAGGTACAAAACTTGTATCCGCATTCTTCTTAATGGTAGTTCCGAACTGCGAATACGGCGCAAACGGCGCATTTGTATTTGCTGATTCCGGTCTGAACCAGAACCCGACTTCAGAAGAGCTTGCAGCAATCGCAGCATCTTCTGCAGAATCCTTCGAACTTCTTGTTCAGGAGAAACCAATCGTTGCAATGCTTTCACACTCCACTAAAGGCAGTGCAAAACATGCTGACGTAGATAAAGTAGTAGAAGCTACAAAGATCGCAAAAGAGCAGAATCCGGAACTTGCACTTGACGGAGAATTCCAGCTTGATGCAGCTATCGTTCCAAGCGTAGGCGCTTCTAAAGCTCCTGGAAGCGAAGTTGCAGGTAAAGCTAACGTACTTGTATTCCCAGACCTTGATGCAGGTAACATCGGATACAAACTTGTACAGCGTCTTGCAAAAGCAGAAGCTTACGGACCTGTAACCCAGGGTATCGCTAAACCTGTAAATGACCTGTCCCGTGGATGCTCTGCAGACGATATCGTTGGTGTGGTAGCTATCACAGCAGTACAGTGCCAGGCTGACGACAATAAATAAGATTTCAGTCAGACCGTAAAACGGACTGAGAATTATTTCATTGACTACATAATGTTAAAGGCATCGGAGGAGATATTTCTGATTCTGATGCCTTTGATATCATTACTCATATTTCCCTGGAAATGATGAGAATAATATTATAATATGAAAGGAAAAGCTGACAGAAATATTCGAAGACTTGTGTCAGGATTATGGACAGTATTCGAAATTTGCTGCCGGCAGAATATGAAAATGAACGTATTAGTAATCAACTGTGGAAGTTCATCCCTTAAATATCAGCTGATCAACTCTGATTCAGAAGCAGTTCTTGCAAAAGGTCTCTGCGAGAGAATCGGTATCGATGGAAGATTAGTATATCAGAAAACAGGCTGTGACAAAGAGATCACAGAAGCTGCAATGCCTACACATAAAGAAGCAATCCAGATGGTACTGGATGCCCTCACAAATGATAAAACAGGCGCAATCGGAAGCCTGAAAGAAGTAAATGCTGTTGGACATCGTGTTGTACATGGTGGTGAGAAATTTGCCAAATCTGTAGTGATCACAGATGAAGTAATCTCAGCAGTAGAAGAATGCAATGACCTTGCACCACTTCATAACCCTGCAAACCTGATCGGTATCCGTGTATGCTCCGAACTTATGCCAGGTGTACCTCAGGTAGCAGTATTTGATACAGCTTTCCATCAGACAATGCCTGCAAAAGCATATCTCTATGGTCTTCCAATCGAATATTACAAGAACTACAAAGTAAGAAGATATGGCTTCCACGGAACATCCCACAGCTTCGTTTCCAAACGTGCTGTTGAATTCCTTGGTCTTGACAAAGACAACTCCAAAGTTATCGTCTGCCACCTTGGAAACGGTTCTTCCATCAGTGCTGTAGTAAACGGACAGTGTGTAGACACAACAATGGGTCTTACTCCACTTGAAGGTGTTGTTATGGGAACACGTTCCGGTAACATTGATCCTGCTATCATGGAATTCATCGCTAAGAAAGAAAACCTTGATATCGCAGGTATGATGAACGTTCTTAATAAGAAATCCGGTCTTCTTGGATTATCCGGCGGATTATCCAGTGACTTCCGTGACCTGAACGATGCAGCTCAGAGCGGAAACGAAGATGCAGCTAACGCAATCGACGTTCTCTGCTATGGTATCGCTAAATTCGTTGGCGGATATGTTGCAGCTATGAATGGTGTAGATGCGATCGTATTTACAGCAGGTATCGGTGAGAATGCTATTCCTGTACGTGAGAAAGTTGTAAGCTATCTTGGATACCTCGGAGTTACACTTGACAAAGAAGCTAACGGAGTTCGCGGAGAAGAGATCGTAATCTCTACACCGGATTCCAAAGTTAAAGTTGCTGTAATTCCTACAAACGAAGAACTTGCAATCTGCAGAGAGACAGTAGCTCTGGTTTAATTTTCACAGATAATAAAGTGTCTGTTTTGTGTCCAAACGAGAGAAATATAACTGGATAAAAGTTATATTTATATAGAAGGGAAGGGTGCATCTGTCAGGAGCACCCTTCTTTGTGCCCGTAAGGCATGTAGAAATTACCTGATAATAATGCCGCCGGATGATAAAATACTTCGTAAAGGAATATTACTTGACAAAATGTGAAATTTTTCTAATTTATCGTTGACAAAAGCAGAGGCGGTATGTATAATAAAACAAGTGTGGATAGGAGAAAAGTATGCAGATACATTTATCAGATATTTCATCCAGTGAAGGAATGCGTATTCAGAAGACTGCAGAGTTTGGAATGGATACGATCACCTTTCAGTCAGGAAGCTTTCCGGTACTTGCAAAAGAACCCATAGAGCTTACGATCACGAATACAGGTGACAGAAATCTTGAAATCAGAGGAACAGGTAAGATTACCGTAGGTATTCCCTGTGACAGATGTCTGGAAGAGGTTTCAACAGAGATTCCTTTGGAGATTGAGCGAAAACTTGATATGAAGCTTACGGATGAAGACCGTGTGAATGATCTGGACGAAAGTTCTTATCTCACAGGTATGGACCTGGATGTGGACCAGCTGGTCTATCTTGAGGTACTGATGAGCTGGCCTTTGAAGGTTTTATGTAGAGAAGACTGCAAAGGAATCTGTAGCCAGTGCGGGAAAAACCTCAATGACGGTCCCTGTGGATGCGTCGAGGAACCTAAGGATCCCCGTATGGCAGCTATCAGTGATATATTTAGTAAATTTAAGGAGGTGTAACATAATGTCCATCTGTCCGAAGAATAAATCTTCCAAAGCAAGACGCGATAAGAGAAGAGCAAACTGGAAAATGAGCGCTCCGAACCTTGTAAAATGCAGCAAATGTGGCGAACTGATGATGCCGCACAGAGTATGCAAAGCTTGCGGAAGCTACAACAAAAAGGAAATCATTAAAGTTGAAGACTAATTTTTAATGGTTGCAAAGTATGGCAGGTTCTCCCGTTTGGGATGCCTGCTTTTTTGTGTATTATTTTATGTTAGTTATAGGAAATTACTCCGTAATGTTCCGGAATTGCTATAAAATTCTGTGTAGCGCGAAACGGTTTGCCGGGCAGCGTGAACAGTAACTGCAGATAATCCATATAAAGATAAAGACAGTGGATACATCTGAACATTATAATGGATGAGGAAAAAGTAATGAATGAGAAGGAGAAGGTAAATCAGATCACAGAAGGTGTGATCTGGAAACAGCTGCTGTTATTTTTCTTTCCTATTGTATTTGGAACATTTTTTCAGCAGATTTATAATACGGCGGATACTATTGTTGTAGGCCGTTTCGTAGGAAAACAGGCACTTGCTGCAGTTGGAGGTTCTGCCAGTCAGATCGCCAATCTGATCGTTGGCTTTTTTGTAGGGCTTTCTTCAGGGGCAGCAGTTGTGATCTCGCAGTTTTATGGGGCAAAAGATAAGAAGAATCTGAGTAAGGCACTGCATACAGCATTTGCATTCTCCATTGCAGCGGGAATTGTTCTTACTGTAGTGGGGATTTTTCTGACCAGGCCTGCATTGTTGCTTATGAAGACACCTGCAGATGTAGTAGAGGACTCTGCAGTGTATCTTCATATTTATTTTGGCGGAATGGTTTTTAACCTGGTTTATAATATGGGAGCAGCCATCCTGCGTGCAGTAGGAGACTCCAAAAGACCACTGTATGTTCTGATCATTACCTGTGTGCTGAACATTATTCTTGATCTGCTGTTTGTGGTTGCGTTTGGCATGGGTGTGACAGGAGTAGCTGTTGCTACAGTTACTTCTCAGGTGATCAGTGCGCTGATCGTAACAGTAATGCTTCTGAAAACCAGAGAGATATATGTGCTGAAGATCAATCAGATCCGTTTTGACAGAAGAATGCTGTTTTCAGTTCTGAGAATCGGTATTCCGGCAGGTCTGGAATCTGTAATGTATAATATTTCCAATATTGTGATACAGGTATTTGTAAATAATCTGGGAACTGACACAGTGGCGGCATGGGGAACTCTTGGGAAAATCGATGCTATTTTCTGGATGGTGATCAATGCGTTCGCAATTTCCATTACTACCTTTGTGGGACAGAATTTCGGAGCCGGCAAATATCATCGTATGCGAAAGAGTGTGAGTGTCTGCATGGTCATGAGTATGGTCAGTTCTGCGGTGATGATCATTTTGATGTATTCATTTGCTCCCTGGATTTATCGTCTGTTTACCACAGACAGCGCAGTGATCGTCCATGGTGTTCATATGAGTCGTTTTTTACTGCCGTCCTATTTCATTTATGTAATCATAGGAATTTTGTCCGGGGCACTGAGGGGTACCGGAAAGGTTTTGGTGCCTATGATCCTTACCTGTGGCGGAGTGTGCTCTCTGAGGATTCTGTGGCTCTTTACAGCCGGACAGATGTATCCGGGAATCAATACGATCATGCTCAGTTATCCGGTTTCATGGAGTATTACGGCGGTGCTGTTTGTTGTATACTATTTCATGAAATTCCCCGGAAAGGAAAAGGCAGAGCACTTCCGGAGACAGAAACAGTAACGCCATTTTTCATGAAAAAATGCAGTTTATCCTATGTCTGTTGATGAAATCAGGAAAATAAGGTAAGCTAAAGACAGATGTCAGACAGGTGACAGACAGGTGACGATTCCTGGTGTCATAGTGATGGAGAATACTATGAGAAAAGAAAAGCGTATATTTTTGATCTTGATGATAGGTATCTGTCTGTCCGGGATGCTTATCATAAAAAAAACGACGGTCATCAGAGGGCAGGAAAATACGGTCAGCCACGTGACTGCGCCCAAAGATATTCCTGCTGTGGCAGTGGAGATAAATAAAAGCAGTGAAGTCATTTGTGATAAGCTGTCAGAGATAACCTATACTGTTTATACAGATTCAGATACCCTGCATATTCCGGTTCAGTGGAATGTTTCTACTGTCAATATGAAGCTTTCGGGTGTTTATACTGTAAAGGGAATATTGAAACTGCCTCCGGAATATGATCTCGGGAAAATCAACAGTCCACAGGTACAGACCACAGTTTCAGTCCAGTATCCGGAAAAACCGGAAATCAATACTTATTACAGACTGACAGCGGCCGGCCTGTATATTTTTCCATGGCTGGAGAGAGAAGATACAGATTCTATGGAGGCTTATCTGAAAAAGGATAACGGGCATTGGATGAATCTTATAGAGGAAGGATTTGCCCTTTGCAGCGGGGATGGTCTGTATGTCTCCAATCAGAGTATGGTTGTGGGAAATACGTATTCGTTGATGGTAGTTTATGGCGATGGACAGAGACAGACCGGTACTCTGCGCTTTCGGTATCAAAAAGATGGCAGTCTTAAAGTATACAGTTATCAGTACAGTCAGCTTGGAAATACGGGAATCCCTGCAAAACGTATTCGTTCTTATAATGCAAAAGATGAGAAATATCTGAGCAGATGTGCTGCTTATGCAGTAGAAATCGGAAGCAGTCTGAGAAAAATAGAAGAAGATCTGAAAGAAAGTGTCAGGCTTCGCGTCAGCACTGCTGAGAAATTCGAAAATACAGCAGAAAATCCTGAGATTATTCTGGAGTCTTCCTGGGATATGAGTCAGGTAGATCTTACGAAACAGGGCGTCTATAAACTTACCGGTACATTTGTGGTGCCGGAAGGATATCAGTTATCTGAGAATCTGGCACTGCCAAAGGCATATGCCTATCTTTCCGTACAGGAAAGGGGGTATCCGCAGATTAATACTTACAGTATGCCTGTAGTGGATCTGGTAGAGTTTCCGATGCTTATGGCAGGCTTTTCAGCAGAAGAACTTCAGAATGTACAGGTTTATATACGTAAGAATAAAGGGAGTTATCAGAAGCTGGACAGAGAACTGGCGGAAGTAACATCCAAAGGGATACAGCTTTACTGCCGGGAAATATTGAAAAAAGGAAATAATTACGATATCTGTGCTGTTTATGAAACAGGGAGTACAGGGATTTATTCTTTTTCATATAATGATGAATTTATTGTAAATGAGTACTGGCATGAGAGAAACTTTTCGGACAGGGATGAGAAGAATCTTCCGGCTATTGTGCAGAAGGCTCCGGGCCAGACGGTTACGCCGGTGCCTTCCATAGAAGGAATGGAATCTCCGGATACTAAAGAGAATTATTATGAAGAAAGTTCCGGCGAAACTTCGGATAATAGCAGAAACTCCGGGCAGAAAGCTTCAGCAGGAGAGACAAAAGCGACCGGTTCCGCAACAGTATCGGATTTTGATGCTGTAGATAATACGGTAACTGAGCTGAGTACGGATACTGTCACAGCAGTCAGCGGTCAGAGACTGCTTCTGATGTTACAGCAAAATGGCAGCGTCAGATTTGAAAAGCAGGGAATTTCTGTGACGATCCTGCCTGATACGATAAATACCTGGAAAGTGGCAGCAAATGATGAAATCCAGATGAAGATAGAGAAAACTGCAAAATCTGCTTTTTCCCTGAGGATTTTTGTAAGAGGAGAGGAAGTAACGGGGATTCCGGGAAGTACAGTGGAATTTCAGACTTCTGTATTTGGAGAAATTTCATCTCCGGAGACTGTGACAGTTGTGGATGCACAGGGAAATTTGTGTGCGGTAACCTGGCAGGACAAACAGAAGATTCTGCGGGTTGAGATAGAAAAGACAGGAGATTATTTTATTTCAGATGATCCTGCCGGTGGACAGACAGATAAAACAGAGACAAATCTGACAGAATCTTCGGTATCAGATGCCGATGAAGACACAGAAGCGATCTTGGATGGCGTTATAACAGAAGAGGTGACTACAGAAGGACTGCCAGAAAAGCAGAAAAAGGAAGCTGTAAAATTAATAAAAAGAATTGATTTTACAGGTGAAATCTGTGGATTGTTAAGCATTGCGGCAGTTGGAGTGATCTTGTTCCTGATATTGAGAAGAAAGCGAAATAACAGAAGAAACAGATAGAATAAGAATACACCTGTGGACAAAAGGAGGTGGCAGCAATGAAGAAAAAACGGAAATATTCATTGATACTTGTAATAGTTGTGTTTGTCCTGTCCATGGGTGTGTTCTTTTTGCTTTATTACGTTGATAATAAGTATACGGCAAGGGGGGACCAGGCAATACAGGGTATTCTTTATGTGCACGAGGATGATCCTCTGCATTATCTTACCGGAGAGTGGGAATATTATCCAGATCTGCTGCTGCCACCCGGGGAACTTGAAAAACATAAAGGAGAGTACTACAGCAGATATATTTCTATAGGTGAATACGGTGGTATGGATCTGGGCGATAAAGATAAATCTCCCTTTGGAAGCGGGACATATCGGATGACACTGGTGCTTCCTGAGAAGGAAAAGAGATATGCCATAGGTCTTGTGGAAGTATCTTCTTCCTATAATCTGTACGTAAATGGAAATCTGGTCGGACAGGTTGGAAATCCGGATCCGGAAAATTATAAAGAACAGATTCAGAACAGAGTCTTTACATTTGAAGGAAAAGGAAATACGGAGATTATGATTGCTGTGACAGACCGGCATTCAGTATCATCGGGTATTCAGTTTGTGCCGGTATTTGGTCTGCCTTTACAGGTGAATCTGATCAGAGGTCTGTCGATTGTCGGTGATGCAGTGTATCTGGCGCTTACATTTTGTGTTTTCCTTTTTGCAGTTTATATGTTTGTGCGTACAAAAAAGGCTGAGTTCTGTTTTTTTGCCCTGCTTTGTATCTGCGTTATGGGGTGCAGTTCCTATCCTGTTCTCCATGCATTTGTCCCTGTAAAAGTACAGCCGGCTTATGGACTGGAAGCTTTATTTTATTATCTGATGTTTGCATGTGTTGTGGTTGTGCAGCAGAAAATCCTTTGTGATGAAGGAAATTTTTCGAAAATTCTGGCAATTGTTCTTGCTGTGGCAGGTGTTTTGATTTTTGTGACAGAATTGTTATGTTCCGGGATTCAGTCAGCAGGCGGACTCTATCTGGTTTCCGGGATTACGGAAGTTATGAAATGGTTTTCTGCGTTTTATCTGATGTTCAGGAGTGTGAAGGATATACAGCAGAAATACAGCAGTGTTCTTCTGGTGGGAATTACTGCCTATGCTTCATCTCTGGCAGCAGACAGAATATGGAAAGCATATGAGCCGATCGTAGGAGGATGGTTTACGGAATTTGGAGCCGCAGTGCTTGTTTTCTGTGTGGGCCTGACTTTGTGGATAGAACTTGCCAATGCCTACAGATTCCAGTTAACCTATGGGGAATACAGCCGTCAGATGGAGCAGAAGCTTCTGATGCAGAAACAGCATTATGAAGAGCTTACACAGAAGATGGATGAGATCAGCAAAATGCGTCATGATATGCGTCATCATCTCCGCACGGTCATGGCTTATGCACAGCAGGAAAAATATGAAGAACTGATGAAGTATCTGCAGGAGTATGCTTCTGTTATGACAAAAGAGGAAAAAACAGTCTGTTATTGCAGAAATATGGCAGTAGATGCGGTCATCCATTTCTATGCCGGTGAACTGAAGCAGAGAGGGATTTTACTTGAACATGATATGATGCTTCCGGAAAATATCAGAATTTCAGATACTGATTTATGCAAGATTTACGGGAATCTTCTGGAGAATGCTGTGGATGCAGTGGCAGAACAGTCGCGGGAAAAGAATCCTTATGTAAAGATCCTTACAAAGATTAAGAATAAAAAACTGCTGATAGAAATTTCCAATACGTACACAAATGAAATCCAGAGAAAAGAAGACAGATTTTATTCGACAAAACATGGAGGTTTCGGGATAGGGACTGCATCTGTGACAGAGGTAGTACAGAAAGCCGGGGGGTATGTGACCTTCTGTACAGAAGATGGTGTATTTAAAGTTAATATTTTCCTGCCTGTAAAAATAGCGGCAGAAGTATAAGGGGTATATCAGGAATACTTATTGTAAGATGATTATTTATCGGAATCTGATGAAAATAAGTATTCCAGATATGCTTTTTTTATGGCATTGGAGCCGCGTTTGCGTACAGTGACAAGTTCCTTGCTGTCCATGAGAAATCCTTCCCCGGTGATCTCTTCGATATGATCCATATTTACGATGCAGCCCCTGTAGCAGGAAAGAAAGCATTTCATTCCGTCAAGAATCTCCTCAAATTTCTGGAAAGTCATGTAAGAGCGTATGATACCGGCATCGGTTGTATGTACCTGAATGGCGTTGCGGTAAGTATCCACATAGAGAATGCTGCGTACCGGAATCTTTACAGGAGTTCGGTCAGAAATCAGTTCGATGTATCTGGAATTCTGTGACTGTCTGAGCTGGATCGTAGAAAGGATACGGCACAATTTTTCCGGATCAAAGGGTTTCATCAGATAGTAGGATGCCTGGACATCGTAGCTTTCCACAGCATAGGCATCACTGCTTGTGATGAAGATCAGAGCTGCAGTGTCTTTTGCATCGCGTAATTTTCTGGCTGCATCCATACCGGTCATGGTGCCCATGTAAATATCCATAATGATCAGGTCGTAAAAACCCGGAGAATATTTTGCAAAAAAGGACTCTGCGCTGGAATACAGACGGATGTCTGCAGATGTATTCAGGGATTCATAGTAAGAAGAAATAACAGATTTTATCTGCCGCAGATCTTCTTTTGAATCATCAAGGATTGCAATCTTCAAAAGGAGTACCTCCTGGAATTACTATAGTAAATAAAAATGCAATTTGTATTTTAGACTATTCCGGAAAATTATTCAAGGCTAAGAGGACAATATCCTGACAATTACGTGATGTGTTGTTACTGTTCACACACCACTATCCCGCGAGGTGTTTTGGCATGAATATGCCAAAATCCCGAGACATACAAGCCAAAATTCCATTGCCGCAGGCAATCTGGAATGAATTTTGGCTACGTTACTGTGAACGGAGTGAACAGTAACGATGTGTTGGTTACTGTTTACACCTTGCGGGATATTACCAGTGAACAGTAACACCATATTTCATGGAAAATGTCATTTAATCCCATGTATCTTGAAAATGATGTCAAAATTTTTTATAGTAAGATCATGGAAATCCAGTAAAAGACTTACATTTTAAAGAAGGGTGGTAAAAAATATGAAGAACTGGAAAAAATTAATGGCAGGTTTCTGTGTAGCAGCTATGGTGAGTTCTATGGTTGTTCCGGTATGGGCAACAGATGATGCAGCAGCGGAAGAAGATGCAGACGGAGATGTTGCAGATGTGTCTGAGGCGATGTTGGGACTCTGGAAGGACAGCGCAGGAGATATTTACGGATTCTACAAAGATAATTCATTTTTTGGTCAGTGGAAGGATGAAGAACAGGATGTTTTAGGCGTATATGCTCTGAGCTCAGATGGAGAGTATACAGCTCTGGCAATGCAGTTTGCAAATGATGACGGCACGTATGATGATGAAAATATGGTAGCTTATCTGGTACAGGTAAATGAGGAAGAGAATCTTCTGGAGCTTTATGATGAGGAGAATCTGGAACTGACTGCAACTCTGGAGCCTTACCAGGCAGACGGAGATGAGGCGGATTATAATCAGACTTATCAGGATATGGGTGATATTCTGACAGAGTGTTATTCCGGTGAGACAGAAGCAGGTGAGACTTTTATTTATGCAGCTAATGATGATGGAACTTTCTGCTCAGTACTTGTGATCGATCAGGATGATAACTATGTAAGCTTTGTTGGTGAAGGTACTTTTGATGAAGAGAATGGTACTGTGACGATTACTGATGAAGTTTCTGAGATGGCACTTACTTTTGGCGTGGTAGTGAATGATGATGATACACTGACACTGGATATGGGTGATCTTGGAAGCGCTACTGTAGAGGAAGCTACGCTGGCGGTTGCTGTGCAGGGACTGAAGTATGCAGTTGAGAATGGAACTGAGATGAACTAAGCAATTCTTTTTCAGGAACAAAAATATGTGATTTTGAGGATACTCCTCTTCGGATAGATTTATTCGGAGGGGAGTGTTTTTTCTGTGCCGGGGGTTTTAGAATGGCTGGGAAGATGGTATAATGAGGAGCGAATTCTATAGTTTTTGTGGAAGTGTTACAGATGAGCAGAAACAGACAGGAAGCGAAAATTACGAGAGAGGTTTAAGTTTATGAATATTCTGAATATAGAGCATGTTTCCAAGGTGTTTGGTGAAAAGGTGGTTCTGGATGATGTTTCCTATGGGGTGCATCAGGGGGATAAGATTGGGATTATCGGGATTAATGGGACTGGGAAGTCTACGATTCTGAAGATCATCGGCGGTTTGGAGGAGCCGGATGAGGGGCAGGTGATCACTCAAAATGGCCTGAGAATCACGTATCTTCCGCAGATGCCGGAGTTTCCACAGGGAGCTTCTGTTCTGGATTATGTGGCAGAAGGAAAGTGGCAGAAGGACTGGAGTACTGAGAGCGAGGCAAGGAATGTTCTGAATAAGCTGGGAATTACAGACCATGAGGAGAAGATCGATCATTTATCCGGGGGACAGAAGAAAAGGGTGGCACTGGCAAGGACTCTGGTGAATCCCTGTGATGTGCTGCTTCTGGACGAGCCTACCAACCATCTGGATAATGAGATGGTGACCTGGCTGGAGGACTTTCTGAGAAGTTTTAAGGGCGTTGTGATTATGGTTACTCATGACAGATATTTCCTCGACAGGGTTACTAATAAGATTCTGGAGATTTCCCATGGCGGCCTTTATGCTTATGAGGCTAATTACTCGAAGTTTCTGGAACTGAAGGCAGAGCGTGAGGAGATGGAGCTTGCCAGTGAGAGGAAGAGACAGAGCGTACTCCGCATGGAACTGGAGTGGGCAAAGCGTGGATGCAGAGCCAGAAGTACCAAGCAGCGGGCACGTCTGGAACGCCTGGAGGCACTGAAGAACGGAAAGGCTCCGGTGCGTGATGCGAATGTGGAACTGGATTCTGTTGAGACACGTATGGGAAAGAAGACAATCGAACTTCACCATATCAGCAAGAGTTTTGGTGAGAAGAAGATCCTGGATGATTTTAATTATATTGTGCTGCGCAATCAGCGTCTGGGAATTATCGGCCCCAATGGATGCGGAAAGTCAACTTTGATCAAGATTATTGATGGGATGGTACAGCCGGATGCAGGAGAAGTGGAAATTGGAGAAACCATCCGCATAGGGTATTTTGCACAGGAAGTGCCGGATATGGATACCAATCAGCGTGTGATCGATTATATCCGCGACGTGGCAGAGTATATTCCGACCAGAGACGGGAAGATTTCCGCAACAATGATGCTGGAGAGGTTTCTCTTTGATTCTGCCATGCAGTATGCACCCATTGCCAAATTGTCAGGTGGTGAGAAGAGGCGTCTGTATCTGCTGAAGGTTCTGATGGAGGCGCCGAATGTGCTTCTTCTGGATGAGCCAAGTAATGATCTGGATATTCCTACACTGACCATTCTGGAGGATTATCTGGATTCTTTTGCAGGGATTGTGATCGCAGTGTCTCATGACAGGTATTTTCTGGATAATATTGTGGACAGGATTTTTGCTTTTGAGGGGAATGGACATCTGACCCAGTATGAGGGCGGATATACGGATTATACAGAGGCGCTGGCGAGAAAAGGCGGGGCAGTATCTGAAGGACAGAGCACTGCAGTTGGTGCGGAAAAGAAGAAGTCGGCTCAGGCAGACTGGAAACAGAATCGTCCCCAGAAGCTGAAATTTACCTATAAAGAGCAGAGGGAATTTGAAACTATCGATGATGATATTGCAGCGCTGGAGGAACTGCTGGAGAAGCTGGATAAGGATATGGAGGCCAATGCCACCAATTCTGTGAAGCTTCGTGAGATCATGGAGCAGAAGGAGAAGGCACAGGCAGATCTGGATGAGAAGATGGACAGGTGGGTTTATCTGAATGATCTGGCGGAGCGAATCGAGGCACAAAAAAGTGAAAAGTGATTTTTTTCAGATGCTATTGACTTTGCAGAGGGTTCTTTAGTATGATACAGATTATGGAAGATTGCAGGAGCTGCTTTGCAGCGGGGCAATTTGCGGATGCCGGGTCAGTAACAGAAAATATCTTTTGATTCTGACATCTGTAAGTGAACAGTAAGTGAACAGGAGATATAAAAATATGGCAGAACAGGTCAGAGTTGTAGTGGACGCAATGGGCGGGGATAATGCCCCGGCAGAACCTGTCAGAGCTGCAGTGGAAGCTGTAACAGAGAGACAGGACATAAAAGTAATTCTTACAGGAAAACAGGAAGTGATAGATAAGGAACTGGCGAAATATTCTGGATATCCGAAGAACCAGATCCAGGTTGTCAATGCATCCCAGGTGATCGAGACAGCAGAACCCCCTGTTTTTGCAATCCGTAAGAAAAAAGATTCATCAATCGTAGTAGGTTTGAATATGGTTAAGAAACAGGAGGCAGATGCCTTTGTTTCATCAGGAAGTACAGGAGCTGTTCTTGTTGGCGGACAGGTACTGGTAGGTAGAAGTAAAGGTGTGGAGAGGCCGCCTCTTGCACCGTTGATCCCTACCACGAAGGGTGTTTCCCTTCTGATCGACTGTGGTGCCAATGTGGATGCACGTCCATCGCATCTGGTGCAGTTTGCGAAGATGGGCTCTATTTATATGGAGAACGTAGTCGGTATTAAAAATCCAAAAGTTGCCATTGTAAATAACGGGGCGGAAGAGGAGAAGGGAAATGCACTTGTAAAAGAAACTTTCCCCCTTCTGAAAGAATGCAAAAGCATTAATTTCATCGGAAGTATCGAAGCCAGAGATATCCCGGCAGGATATGCGGATGTGGTCGTATGCGAAGCATTTGTGGGAAATGTGATCCTTAAATTATATGAGGGAGTTGGTTCTGCCCTGGTCCAGAAGATCAAAGAAGGAATGATGACCAGCACAAGAAGTAAGATCGGTGCACTTCTGGTAAAGCCTGCACTGAAAGAAACTCTGAAATCCTTTGATGCAACGGAATATGGCGGAGCACCGCTTCTGGGGCTTAAAGGACTTGTGGTAAAGACGCATGGAAGTGCCAAAGCCATTGAGATCAAACATGGTATTTTCCAGTGTGTACAGTTTAAACAGGAGAAGATCAACGAGAAGATCGCAGAGCGTATCCTGGAGGATCAGGAAGTACTGAAGTCCGGAGCAGAATAGAGCAGGACAGGAACAGAAACAGGAAGGAGGGTTGAAGATGGAACTGGAGAAAATAAAAGCTATCATAGCAGAGGTTCTGAATATTGATGCAGATTCGATCACAGAAGACACTACATTTGTAGATGATCTTGGTGCAGACTCTCTTGATATTTTTCAGATTATTATGGGGATTGAAGAGGAGTATGACATTGAACTGGATAATGAATCTGTCGAACAGATTCAGACAGTCGGTGATGCTGTTGAAGCAATTCGGACAATTAAATAAAAATGTAACTGTCCGGCAGTCTGAAATTTGACAGGAGCATAATACAGGCGGACTGAGCAGTTGCAAAAAATGATGCCGCAGGGTTGTCAGATGACAGCCCTGTGCATATGGAGAGGGTTAGAGGAATGAATAGAAAGACAGAAGAATTAGAAGAAATCATAGGATATCATTTTAAAAATAAACATTATCTTACACAGGCACTGACTCACAGTTCCTATGCAAATGAGAAGAAGCTGGGGAAGCTGGGCAGCAATGAGAGACTGGAGTTTCTGGGAGATGCTGTGCTGGAGCTGATCAGCAGTGATTATCTGTATGCAAGATTTACCCAGATACCGGAGGGAGAGCTGACAAAGAAGAGAGCCAGCCTGGTGTGTGAGCCAAGCCTTGCCTATTGTGCAAGAGAATTCGGACTGCCGCAGTTTTTGCTGCTTGGAAAGGGCGAGGATATGACAGGCGGAAGAAACAGGGATTCTATCGTCTCTGATGCAACAGAGGCTTTACTGGGAGCTATCTATCTGGATGGTGGTTTTGCTAATGCAAAGGAGTTTGTGCTGAATTTTATCCTGAATGATATTGAACACAAACAGCTCTTTTATGATAGCAAGACCATCCTGCAGGAAATCGTGCAGGAAAACGGAACACAGCCGGTGGAATATATTCTGACAAAAGAAGAAGGCCCGGATCATAACAAAAACTTTACTGTGGAGGCAAGAGTAAACGGAAAAGTGATGGGACAGGGAAGCGGTCATACAAAGAAAGCAGCAGAACAGGCCGCAGCATACCAGGCGATTCGTGTACTCAGAAAATAAACAGGAGAATTATGTATTTAAAGAATATAGAGGTACAGGGATTTAAGTCTTTCGCCCAGAAGATCAATTTTGAATTTCATAACGGGATCACCGGTATTGTAGGTCCGAACGGAAGTGGAAAGAGCAATGTCGGTGATGCGGTGAGATGGGTGCTGGGTGAACAGAGTGCCAGGTCTCTGCGAGGAGGAAATATGCAGGATGTCATTTTCTCCGGTACAGAGACAAGAAAACCTCTGGGTTATGCATCGGTGGCGATCACACTGGATAATTCAGACCATAAGCTTCCGGTTGATTTTAACGAGGTTACGGTTACCAGAAGGCTTTACCGTTCAGGAGAGAGTGAATATAAGATCAACGGAAGTGCCTGCAGACTGAAAGATATCAATGAGATGTTTTATGATACAGGTATCGGTAAAGAAGGATATTCCATTATCGGACAGGGACAGATCGACAGGATCCTAAGCGGTAAACCGGAAGAGAGAAGAGAGCTTTTTGATGAGGCAGCAGGTATTGTTAAATTTAAGAGAAGAAAGAATACCACGATCAAAAAACTGGAGGAAGAACGCCAGAACCTGGTCAGAGTGACAGATATCCTCTCGGAGCTTACCAGACAGCTGGAACCACTGGAGAAACAGTCAGAGACAGCAAGAGTTTATCTTTCCAAAAGAGAGACTCTTAAGGAACTGGATGTGAATATGTTCCTGATGGAGTATGCTGCTGCAGCCAAAGAACTCAAGGAACTGGAAGAGAAGAACATAATTGCGCAGAATCAGCTGAAGGATACCCAGAGTTCCTATGACCGGACCAAGGTGGAATATGAACGTCTGGAACAGGAACTGGAAGATTTAAATTCCAAAATGGATGCACTTCGCATTTCCGGTCAGGAGCAGGCAATCCGTAAACAACAGCTGGAAGGCCAGATCAATGTATTAAATGAGCAGATACTGGCAGGGGCACAGAATGAAGAACATTATAAGGGACGTCTTCAGACTATTGAGGCAGAACTTTCAGTAAGAACAGATTCAAAGAAGAAACTTGAAGAAGAAAAAACGGATATTTATGCACAGTTAAAGGCTGTCCGTAAGAAACTTTCTGAGGAAGAAGAGAAATTAAGGACAGCGCAGGAGAATATGGAAGCCTGTACTCTCGAAGTGGAGAATGGCAAAAATGAGATTATTGAAATTCTGAACAGCCGCGCCAATGTCAAGGGTAAAGCCCAGAGATTTGATGCAATGATGGAACAGGCAGAAATCCGTAAGGCAGAGATTAGCCAGCGTATTCTCAGACTGAAGAGTGAAGAGGAAGAACAGCAGACCATTCTGACTACAGCCCGGAAACAGTATGATGAGATTACATCCCAGATTGAAAATGCCAATGAGGAATGTGAACATCTGAATCTGAGTGTGATGAAGATTCAGGAAAAGCTGAAGGAACAGAACACAAAGCTGGAAGCAGAACAGACAGCCTATCACAGAGAGGCATCCCGGCTGGATTCTCTCAGAAATATCGCGGAGCGCTATGATGGATACGGAAACAGTATCCGGAGAGTTATGGAACAAAAAGAACGTGTTCCGGGAATCCAGGGTGTTGTCGCAGATCTGATCCAGGTAAACAAAGATTATGAGATCGCTATCGAGACAGCTCTTGGTGGGAGCATTCAGAATATTGTTACAGATAATGAGCAGACCGCCAAAACCATGATCGAATTTCTGAAAAAGAATCGTTATGGACGTGCGACCTTTCTTCCCATGAGCAGCATAAGTCCCAGAGGTGAGTTTACACCGAAAGAAGCACTGAAAGAGCCGGGCGTTGTGGGGATTGCCAGCGAACTGGTGTCCGTAGCTTCTCAGTATCAGCAGATCACGAAATTCCTTCTTGGAAGAGTGCTGGTAGTTGATAACATTGATCATGCCATTGCAATAGGAAAAAAATACAGACACAGTCTGAGAATGGTCACAACAGAGGGTGAATCCTTAAGCCCGGGAGGTTCCATGACCGGCGGTGCCTTCAGAAACAACAGCAATCTGCTTGGAAGACGGCGTGAAATAGAGGAACTGGAAACAAAAGTAAATCAGCTGAAGCAGAATCTGACCGAAATGCAGAATGCTGTTGAGGAAAATAAAAATCAGAGAAACAGGCTTCGTGATGCCATTGCAGGATTTCAGGAAAAACTCCGTCAGAAATATATAGAACAGAATACTGCCAGAATGAATATCAAACAGCAGGAAAAGAAAGCTGAGGAGATCCGAAGCGGATATGCGCAGATCAACAGAGATCAGGCAGAGATCAAACGCCAGGTCATGGAAATCCGGCAGGATCATGACCGGATTGCCAGGGAACTGGAGAATTCAAAGCAGGATGAGAAAGAACTGGAGAGTTTTATTGAGGCAAAGCAGTCAGAACTGGATGAATGGAAAGAAGAAGAGAAGAAAATCACCCGGGAGTTAGAAGAAATCCGTCTTCAGTCATCCGCTCTTGAACAGAAAGAGAAATTTGACCAGGAAAACCTGAGCCGTCTGAAAGCAGAAATCACAGCTTTTATGACTGAGAAAGAGGATATTTATCAGTCTCTTGCTCACAGCAGTGAAGAGATGGAAAAGAAGCAGGAGATGATCACTCAGCTGAAAAAAGAGTCGGAAGAGTCTGTCTTTCATGAAGAACAGGCACAGATGCAGCTGAAAAATCTGCAGAAGGAGAAAGAGAGCAGAACTTCTCAGCATAAAGATTTTTTTGAGAAAAGAGATTATCTGTCCGGTCAGATCGGACTTTTGGATAAGGAATGTTACCGTCTGCAGGGACAGATGGACAAGCTGGAGGAGAACAGGGAAGAGCGGATTGCCTATATGTGGTCCGAGTATGAGATTACTCCCAATAATGCTGTTTCCTACAGAAAAGAGGAACTTACTGATCTTTCGCAGATGAAGCGACAGGCAGCTCAGATTAAAGATGATATCAGAAAGCTGGGACCTGTAAATGTAAATGCTATTGAGGATTATAAGGAACTTCTGGAAAGACACACCTTTCTGTCCGGCCAGTATGAGGATCTGGTCACAGCGGAGAAAACTCTGGAACAGATCATTCAGGAGCTGGATGAGGGAATGCGGAAACAGTTTTCTGAGAAATTCGGCGAGATCCAGAAGGAATTTGACAAGGCATTTAAGGAATTGTTCGGAGGCGGAAAAGGAACTCTGGAGCTGGATGAAGAGGCAGATATCCTGGAGGCAGGAATTAAGATCATTTCCCAGCCGCCGGGAAAGAAACTGCAGAATATGATGCAGCTTTCCGGCGGGGAAAAAGCTCTGACAGCTATTGCACTTCTTTTCGCGATCCAGAATCTGAAGCCGTCACCGTTCTGTCTGCTGGATGAGATCGAGGCAGCGCTGGACGATTCCAATGTTGGGCGATTTGCCGGATATTTACAGAAGTTGACGAAAAACACACAATTTATTATAATAACCCATAGACGTGGAACTATGAACGCCGCAGACCGGCTTTATGGTATTACCATGCAGGAAAAAGGGGTATCCACACTGGTTTCCGTCGATCTGGTGGAGAATCAGCTTACCCAGTAACAGGAGGAGTTTCACATGGCAGAAGAAAAGAAAGGTTTTTTTAAACGATTAGTCAGTGGACTGGCAAAGACCAGAGACAATATCGTAGCCGGATTTGACAGTATTTTCAGTGGTTTTTCCAGTATTGATGAAGATTTTTATGAAGAGCTGGAAGAGATTCTGATCATGGGTGATATCGGGATCAATGCGACCACTTCTATTATTGAGAATTTAAAGAAAGAGGTTTCCGAACGTCATATTAAGGAACCGATGGAATGTAAACAGCTTCTGATCAATGAGATCAAGGATCAGATGCGTGTGGACAGCACAGAGTATGAATTTGAGAACCGCAGATCCGTAGTTTTGGTGATCGGTGTCAATGGTGTCGGAAAAACCACTTCAGTAGGAAAGCTTGCAGGAAAATTAAAAGACCAGGGCAAGAAGGTTATCCTTGCAGCAGCCGATACTTTCCGCGCAGCAGCAGGAGAGCAGCTTACTGAGTGGGCGAACCGTGCAGGTGTGGAGATCATCGGCGGACAGGCGGGAGCAGATCCTGCATCTGTTATCTATGATGCGGTGGCAGCAGCCAAAGCAAGAAATGCAGACGTACTTCTCTGCGATACAGCAGGACGTCTTCATAATAAAAAGAACCTTATGGAAGAACTCCGCAAGATTTACAAGATCCTGGAGAGGGAGTATCCGGATGCATATCTGGAGACACTGGTAGTGCTGGATGGTACCACCGGACAGAATGCCCTTGCACAGGCGAGACAATTTGCGGAGGTCGCAAATGTCAGCGGTATTATCCTTACCAAGCTGGACGGAACTGCCAAGGGAGGTATTGCAGTTGCCATCCAGTCTGAACTGGATATTCCGGTGAAGTACATTGGCGTAGGAGAAAGTATTGACGATCTTCAGAAATTCGATGCAGATGCATTTGTAAATGCGTTGTTTGATGTAGACCATAAAGAAAACCCGGACGCTCAAGATTAGGATGTACTTTCGGAGTCAAATCAAGTACAAAAAGATTCCGGGAGTACATTTAGGACAAAATGGAGGAAAAAACAATGCTTACTTTAGAGAGTTTTGAACAGGCATCAGAGATCGTAAAACAGGTCACACAGGAAACAAAGCTGATCAAGAGCAGCTATTTCAGTGAACTTACAGGAAATAAGGTTTATTTAAAACCGGAGAATATGCAGCGTACAGGTGCATATAAGGTTCGTGGTGCCTATTATAAGATCAGCACTCTTTCCGATGAAGAGAGAAATAAAGGTCTGATCACAGCATCCGCCGGAAATCATGCACAGGGTGTTGCCTATGCTGCACATAAATATGGTGTGAAGGCAGTGATCGTTATGCCTACCACAACTCCGCTGATCAAGGTTGAGAGAACAAAGAGTTACGGTGCAGAGGTTATCCTGCATGGTGATGTATATGATGAGGCATGTGCACATGCACTGGAACTTGCTGAGAAAGAGGGATATACCTTTATCCATCCTTTCGATGATCCGGCAGTTGCCACAGGGCAGGGTACCATTGCAATGGAGATCGTTCAGGAGCTTCCGCTTGTTGATTATATTCTGGTTCCGATCGGTGGAGGCGGACTTGCAACAGGTGTTTCCACACTTGCGAAGCTGTTAAATCCACATATCAAAGTCATTGGTGTGGAACCGGCAGGGGCTGCCTGCATGAAGGCTTCTCTGAAGAAGGGTGAGGTTGTGACTCTTCCGCACGTAAATACGATTGCTGACGGTACTGCCGTACAGACACCCGGAAAGAAAATCTTCCCGTATATCCAGAAGAATCTGGACGATATCATCACTATCGAGGATGATGAACTGATTGTTGCTTTCCTTGACATGGTTGAGAATCATAAGATGATCGTAGAGAATTCCGGTCTTCTGACAGTGGCAGCGCTTCGTCATCTGGATGTGAAGGGAAAGAAGATTGTTTCTATCTTAAGCGGTGGAAACATGGATGTTATTACCATGTCTTCTGTTGTTCAGCATGGTCTGATCCAGAGAGACAGAATCTTCACAGTATCTGTGCTCATTCCGGATAAGCCGGGCGAACTGGTACGCGTGGCAAGCGTGATCGCCAGGGCGCAGGGCAATGTTATCAAGCTGGATCATAACCAGTTTGTAAGTACGAACAGAAATGCGGCAGTGGAACTTAAGATCACATTGGAGGCTTTTGGCACAGATCATAAGAATGAGATTGTTAAAGCTCTCGAAGATGCAGGATGCAGACCAAAGGTGATCCGTCCAAGTCTGTGATTGTCTCAGAGTAGCATCTGCCATGTAAATAAATGAAATGGGAGCCCTGGTGTTCAGTATATGGATGCCGGGGCTTTTTTGATGAGATTTTTAAGAAGTGTATCGGAAAAAATAAATTTGTGCTGTCAAGAGAAAATGCTTGATATTAATTTTAAAAGAATGCCGTAAATACGCGCTTTTCCGGGCATATTGGTAGGAGTCTGTGACAATCTTGTGACAAATGGTGAAAATAGATGTGATTACAGGTATTTTCTGCATGATTTGAGATTGACAGTCATATAATAATAGAGTAAAATAATTGTACAAGAAATAGAACAACATATTGTACAACTGTGAAAGGCGGGTGAAATTATGTTAGCAGTAAATTATTCTACAATCAGAAACAATTTGAAAGATTATTGTGATCAGGCAACGGATAACCATGAGACTGTTATTGTGACCCGTAAAGGCGAAAAGAATGTTGTGATCATGAGCCTTGAGAAATATAATCAGCTTGAAAAGGCTGCCCGGAATGCAGAGTATCTTGCCATGATAGACAGAGGAATTGCTCAGTTATCAGCAGGCAATGGACAGGAACACGAACTGATCGAGGTAGATGAATGAAAAAGTTATGGGCTGACAGAGCATGGGATGATTATCTTTACTGGCAGACACAAGATAAAAAGACTTTGAAGCGGATTAATGAACTTATTAAGTCTATCGAGAGAGAGGGTTTGTCCCAAGGAATCGGAAAGCCGGAGCCATTGAGACATAGAAAAGCATGGAGCAGGCGGATTGATGATGTTAACAGATTGGTTTACAACATAGACGAGAATGGATTTCTTTGGATCATTGCTTGTAGAGGTCATTATGAAGATTAAAAGGAGAGGCTGGAGCTGTAAAAGGTTCCGGCTCTTTTGATGCAAAGATGCTTTTGGGGGTGTCGAAAAAGGTAAAGTATGATTGTTGTACTATATAGAGTAATTAGCGATAAAAATATACGGAGGTAATAGAATGGATGAACTGATAAAATATATGATTTCTAAGATAGGATATACATTAACTGCAATAATAGGAGGGGCATTGCCGGGAAGCCTTCTGATTTTTGTATGGAATCGAAAATTATATATGGAATTGGATTTGCTTAAACTAATAATATTATCATTTGCTATACCTGGAATACTTTATGTATGTAACATTTTTGTCTGTTTACCGATTATGTCGTTGTATAATGAGTTTAAACATGATACTGAAATTTTTAGTGTAGAATTTATTTTCATAATTCCGGCAATATTGACATGGATTGAAATTGGTTATTTAGTTATGAGCAAAATACTTTTACCAGAATATACAATTAGGGATTTTGTTGCAAAATGGGGAATTATAGGAATATATTTTGTAATATCAGGAGGGATACTGGATGTATTTTTACTTCCAATATTAAAAAAAGGATTAAAATACATAAAAAAAATTAGGAGCAGCAAATAAAGAAATTTTCAAGTGATTATTAGTCAGAAAAGAAATGGTATTATGTAATAAAAAAATTGTTGCATAAAAGAAAGCACTCAACGCCTTAATTGGTATTGGGTGCTTTTTAGTGTTTTATTCTTCTGTATAATCATTTGAGTTATTATTTTTGTTTTCAGTTGAAGAATGCGAAGATTCTTGTAGAAAGTTTAAATCAGGTATTTTTAAATGCCTTAATGATAATGTTGGGGGCACATAAGCACCTTCAGGGGTTAGGCCAGCTGCCTCTAGTTCGTTATCGTTTGGTTCATGGCACTGGGGTAATAATCGTTTATCAAGCCGCATTAAAGCATAATCCATAACATCTTCGATTAATTCATCTAATAAGTTATTTGGACAATAAAATAATTTGTTTTGAGGGCTTTTTATGATAAATCCTTTGCTTAGTCTCATTGGGGCATTAAGCGTACTTATTCCGGAAGCTTCATCTTCGTTTTCTGGTATCTCGTATAGTTCATAATTATAAAAATTAAGTAAGGTATCGAAACAATTAGCTTTTTGATAATTAGTGGTATTAGATTTAGTTTTTTCTTCGGGAAAAATATTATCATCTCTACAAAGCAAATAATCTGCACGAACATGTAAAACTTCAGCGAAATTATTAGCTGCATCTACAGAAAGCTTACGTTTACCTCTTTCAAACATACAGACCGTTTCTTTTTTATAGTTTGCTCTGTTCCCTAAAGCTTCTTGGGTATATCCTGAGAGAAGCCTGCACTTTTTTAGGCGCTGTCCACATTCAATGTTAATGTTCATGTTAACTTCCTCCGTTTTTGTTTATTTTAAAGATGATTTAAGCAATATTAGAATGATTTAGAAATGTTAAGTTAATTAACATGTGAACCATAAATACTGTTAATTTTATTAACATCTATGTTATAATAATACCATAAAAGAACCACATAGACAATGACGAAGTGGTAGAAAGGAATAAAATTTTATGAAAAGAAGAATTACAAACAATGAATTTGGAATTGAATCCAAAGCCGGACGTATTGAACAGGCGTGTGCAAGATATGGCGTTGGTAGAACTACTATGAGAAATATCGCAAAAGAGGCAGGAGCTGAAGTAAAAGTAGGAAAATGTTATTTGATTAATTTTTCAAAAGTAGATGCTTTTATAGACAGTATTTCTGAGTAAGGTGGCGATTCTATGGGAGTATATGAAAATCTGCTGCCGGGCAAAGAAAATGCGCTGACACCGGAGTATCTTACTGTGAAATGCCATTTTTCCAGTGTTCGGATGCTTCAAAAACAGATCGAAGCAGAACGCAAGGCCGGCAAAGTCATATTATCAAACACAACTCCGCCTGGAGGATATTATCTTCCTGCAGCAGGAAACACGATGGAAATCCGAAAGTTTATTCGTACTTTAGAGAATAGAGGTGAAAATACATTGAAAGCTCTGGAAAGTGCAAGAGAGTTATTGAAGGAATTGGAAGGTGATAATCTTTGACCTATGAGGAAATCTTATCACATTTTCAAGTGAAGAAATATGGCAATGGAAAGGTACAAGCACTCTGTCCGGCACATCCTGATAAGGAAGCCAGTTTGACGATTACGCAAGGGAATAATGGTAGGACTTTATTAAAATGCCATGCGGGTTGCAGCTCTGAAAGTGTTGTACTGGCAGCAGGATTAAAAATGGCAGACTTATTTAGTGAAAGTAGGCCAGCAGAGGAATGCTGGCGAATGTACATAGAAAGCCGAGAGAAAAGAAAGATTGAGGCTGTATACAATTACGTATCTATTAACGGCGAATATGCTTACACAAAAATACGCCTTGAAGGTAAGAAAATGCTTTTCGGAATACTTAAGGATGGGCGGTTTGAATATGGCTTGAAAGGAAGGAACAAAAAGGAATTCAATGCAATATTCGGAAGTGTTCCACGAATAAAAGAAGCTATTGAAAGAAACGAACCGATTTTTATACCTGAGGGTGAAAAGGACGTTAATACACTGGTAAAGAAAGGCTATACTGCTTTTTCATGTGGCGGGGCTAATGATTGGAATAAGAACGTATCAGAACTGTGTGCGGGTGCTGAAGTTGTCATTCTGGCTGATAATGATGCTCCAGGGAAGAAACTGGCAGCTGCTATTGAAAAAGATTTAAAAGGAATTTCTAAGAGTGTAAAGATAATTGTTCCGATGCCCGATACGCCAAAAGCAGATATAACTGATTATTTTGAAGAGGGACATACTGTTGAAGAATTTGAAAATTTAATAAGGAATGTTGATGATACAGAGAAGATTTGTGTAGATGTTCAGCAAGATCAGAAGCAGGATACAGGTAAAAAACGATCTGTAATACAAAAAAGCAAGGACGAAGTAGCTGGATGTCCGGCATTAGTCTTTAAATTCCTCGACTGCAACTATGATGAAGATGGAAATGTAAAAAGCGTAAAACAGCTGGTACATAATTTTGAAATCGTTATGGATAAAGACAGCCGTTTCGCCGGGAAAATCCGTCTTAATGAGTTTGCACAACAACCTTACCTATATGGTAGCGTACCATGGGAAAATGAGAATAATTGCAGAGCATGGAGCAGTCATGATGATTCAGCCCTATTTTCACTGATACAGGCTGATTATGGGCTTAAAAGCCGACAGGACTTTGCAGATGCATTGAAAAATGTTTCTATGCGGAATAAATTCCACCCAGTAAGAGAATTACTGGATTCCCTTACATGGAATGGAAAAGAGCATATAAGAAGCTTGCTGCCGGAATATCTTGGAGCAGAGGATTCTGATTATACATACCAGGTAATGCGCTTATGGATGTTAGGAGCTGTTTCAAGAGTGTATAAACCCGGAAGTAAATTTGATTATACAATCATTTTACAGGGCTCACAGGGCATTGGCAAGAGTACGTTTCTGAAATTGATGGCTTTGGACGATTTATGGTTCAATGATTCGTTGGATAGTTTGGATTCAGATAAAGCAGTGCAGTCACTTACCGGATCATGGATTATTGAGCTGGCAGAGCTTAAATCATTGGCAAGGACGGCGGGCGGTGTGGAGAGCGTAAAGCGTTTTCTGACAGCTACGCAAGACAAATACAGGATTCCTTATGAAAGGCGAGCAGACACGTTTTATAGACAGTGTGTATTTGCTGGAACCACTAATAAAGATGATTTTTTGCAGGATGAAACAGGAAACAGGCGTTTTCTTATTATTCACACAGGCTTTACAAAAACATCTAAGAGCCTTTTTACACCAGAAGTTATGGACGATATAAAACAGGCGTGGGCTGAAGCTGTATATATTTGGAAAAATGAAAAGCCAGAGTTGATACTTCCAGAATCATGCGCGCAGCAGGCTAAGGAACTTCAAGAAGCAAATATGGCAGATGATGGCAAACGAGGAATTATTTTGGAATATCTGGAGGGAAAAACTCAGGTGTGCGCGCGGGAAATATGGTTTGAAGCATTGGAAGAAAGTATTGCACCAAAAAGTTATCAGACATCGGAAATAAACAATATTATTGCAAAAGTACCAGGGTGGCAAAGAATGAAAACTCCACGTAAATTTCCTAAGTATGGAAGTCAGAGAGGGTTTCAGAAGATGTTACTACAAACTAAATCGGAAAAAGCTACAAACTCTTCTGATTTTGTGCCAGTTCCTAAACAAGAACAAATAGAAATACCGTTCGATTAGGTGGTTTAGAAAGAATGTAGTCAACTTTGTAGTTAGAATGTAGTCAGCTCAAACCCAGTATTTATGGACTTTTCTACAATAACTACAATTACTACATTCTATAAAAAGAAATATATAAAAGATAATAATATAGGGATATAAGGGTATAAAGAGAAAACTTTAAACTCTTTGGAATGATTGTAGTTGTAGTCTGTAGTTTGGTTTTGTAATGAATTTTATAGGCGGATTATCGTCAGAAAGGACATGTAAAAGATGTATCAGGAAAAATCAAAGAAACAGCCGATTTATGACATTGTATACCTCAAACCACTGGAAGGATTTACTGTAGAGGAAGTAACAGAAGAAAAAAGAAATATCGTTATGAAATTCGTAAACCATCAGACAGGAGCAACCACAAGAATATATATTGATTCTGTTTTGCTCGGAAGCGAAATGATGAAGTATACAGAGGAGTAATTAAGAATATCGAAATGCCAAATTGATAGCATACACTTTGTAGTAATTTGAACGAATAGGAATCATGTAAACTTTATAGGCGGTAATCCGCCGGAAAGGATAATAATCATGAAAATAATGACACAGGATAAAACACGAGTTTTAAATTTTAAAATGACGTATATCAGTTATGTAAGTAAGAACCGTATTTGTGAGGGTGATTTTGGTATTGCGGAATATGCAAGTCCAGAACGTGCAAAAGAAGTGTTGAATGATATGTTTCAAAAGTATGCAGCAGGAGAAAAAGTTTATATCATGCCGGAGGAGTAAAGTGGATAACACAAAGGAATTAAAGCCGATTTATGACATATTCACTGCTGCCTGGCGGGCATACAGGGAACACTACCCGCCGGGGAATCCGCAGGATGATACATACTGGTCAAAGTTAATAGATGATCTTCACGAAATAGAATTACAGTATAATTGCCAGTTGTGCCGGGATATCTTGTGTAATGTTGCGTCAGATCTGGAGCGCAAAGCAAAAGTCCTATATCAGTCAAAGTAACTGACGCAGGACCATATAAAGGGGTGAGTCTTTCTGATAACTATTATACCACAATAGAACAGGAGGACTCTATACCAATGAACATCAGAAAAGCGAAATTGAAAGATTATGGAATTACACCGGGACGGGCAGCAGAACTCAAAGAAATGGTAAAAGACAAACAGTATTATTCTTTAGTGCTTGAAGCATGCAACAGAGCAAATGACTTTCTTGCTTCGCATCTGGTGAAAAGTTTTACAGAAAATGTAGGATACCGCCAGATATTCAAAAATAGCGATTTATGTGAGCTTCCATGCACTGAAAATGACTTTTACTGCTATAAGCGGAAAGCACTTCATGAATTTGATTTGTTGCTGAAGCAAGCAGAGTAGGAGATTGGAAAAACATTAGTGCCTAAAGAATGTTTAAATATAAAAAAATAATGTTGATTATTTTGGAGGTGATTATCATGAAAAAAGGAATATCAGCAGAAGTACGTGAAGACATTTTGGTACAGGCATTTTTAACATGCCCGAATATAAGTGAGATATCTAAAATGACAGAAATTCCTAGACCTACGATTTATACAGTGATTCGTTCAGAGAGCTTTCAACGTAAGTATTCTAAGGCAAGAAATGAGGCTGTAACGGGTGCAATTGCTTATCTACAGGGAAAATTAGGAGAATGTGCAGCAGTGTTGGTTAATACAGCTACTGATCCAGAAGTACCAGCGCAGATTAGAGTGAATGCGGCAAATGCAGCACTGTCACAATGTTCCCAGTGGACAAAGAATGTAGATATGATTGAGCGTTTGGAAACTATGGAGAGAATGATTTATGAAGTAGAACAGAGTCAGAAGCAGCAGAAAAGAAAATAGAGGTGAAGTAAGTGTATGAGTGAAATTATAAAAAGACTTAAGGAATTGGAAGCAAGAACTGCTGCAGTTATGAAGGTACAGGCAGATCATGCGCCATTTGTATCTATAGCACCATGGAGTTTTATGAAAGATGAATGTATTGTTAAATATTATCCGGAGGGACATTACCGTAGGCCTGAAAAAATAACAACTACTTTTTATGATGCGTTAGTAATTGCTCAGTATTATTACGAATGTGGCTTGTATGTTCAATTTACAATGAGCATGTGCATAGAATGGCTGTTTTTATATGTACGTGATGATCCGAGATATTCGCCACCTCAGCAAAAAGCATGGTATACAAAAAATACCGAAGAGTATCCAGAAATAAAAGCCATGTTAGAGAGTGAACAGCGATTTGAAATTATTGGAACATTGCGAAGAATGCCTCAGAATTTCCTTTTTAAGGGATTGCCTGATGATATTAAAGATGATTACAAATTGATGGATTTTTAGACAAAAAATGACGGGAGTATGGGAATTTTGTAGCACGATAACGCGCACGTAAAAGAGTTTAATGACACGATTACGCGCGCATAGACATTCGGAGATTTCGGAGCCCCTAAAAGAGTAAAATGCGTTAGAACGAAACCTGAGCGAACCCCGAAAAATAAGACTGTAAATATTATCGAACAAAACGAAAAGGAGATTTTTATGGATGGCTGTAACGAAAATGTAATTGAATTTATGACCAATGATACCAGAGCAACTTTATCATTCTCACAGGGTCGGTATAAATCTGTAATCCGTAAGCTGGCAGAGAAACATCCTGATGATTGCCAGATCGTTGCTGATAACGAGGACGGAAGTATTTGTGCTCATGTTCCGGTAGCTTGGATCCGGATTTCTCCTCCGAAACAGTATACAGAGGAACAGCGTCAGCAGATGGGAGAACGGATGAGATGTAATGTGTCTGAAAATAAAGGAGTACAGGAATAAAACAGAGTAAAAATCAATTGTAATGCAACTAAGGTAAAGTTGTAGGGGTAAGGGAATAAAAAGGCTAAATGAGCCGATAAAACAGAGAGAGGAGATAATGTCGGTATTGAATAAAATCCTGCTGCCGAACCTACGGCTCAATAAAAGACCTATTATGAGATAAGGTCATGCGTTATTACTGATTTTTGGGTATTGATCTGATTGAAGCGGTGAGGAAGCGGTGAAAAGTTATAAAAAGGGATATCCACTATTTTGAGGATCCCTGTTATTGATAATGAAGCCGCAGGAAAGCCGCACAAAGCCGTGACGAACCCGTGAGAAATGGAATTAAAGCGGCGAGAACTTGGAGTGTTCGAACAGGCGAGAAACAGGCGAGAATATCAGATTGAATCGTGATCTTTGCGAAAGGTCAGTTGCCTTTGAACTGTCGATGAACAGTCGAAATAACAAAAAACGCTCAAAAGTGGTAGAGAGCTGTTCTCGCAAAATGTGAGATAATATATGTATCACGATAGGACAGGAGATGATGTATGTGATTTTACTTAACATGTTGATGTTGGTTACAGTCTTGGAATTAGCAGCTATTTATGATGCGGTAAGGGGGAAAGACAATGAGACGTATCAGAACGAAGAAAAGTAGAAAATATGAACAGGACAAGCTTCAGGCGGCAATAAATGCTTCTGCCAGACGGGCTCTTGATGATTTGAAGAAGTCATCGGGAATGCTTTCTGTAACGATTGAAGCATTAAGACAGAGTCTTCCAGAGATGGCAGAAAAATGTAGAAAACTTGCACAGGATTACAAAGAACTTCGGAAACTTGAAAAAGAACTTCAAAAATATGAGGGAGAGGGCGATAAGTAATGGCAGAGAAGATAACATTTAATACAGGTGCTAAGAACTATGAGATTGTAGATCAGGATGGAAATAATCTGGGAGTATTCCGGTTTATTCCTACAGATGTTGGAATCTTAAACAGATATAAAGAGACAGCAGCGTTTTTCGCAAGTGTAGGTGACAAAATAAAAGGGGAGGATCTGGAAGAGATTCTTCCTGAGCTGGAGAAAGAAGCTGGGGAAAAGATAGATTTCCTGTTTGGTGCTCCTGTATCGGAGAACTTCTTTGAAATTACTCATCCGTTTACAATTCTGGAAGATGGACAGACATTTGCCGAACAGATTATCACTGTAATTGGCGGAATCATTGAAAAGGAATTAGCCGAAAGAGAAGAGAAGCAGCAGGAACGGATTGACAAATATATTGCTAAATACACGAAAAAAGACGAAGCAAAATAAGAAAATGCGGGCTGTTCTGGAAACAGGATAGCCCTAATTTATAACTCGGTACTGGTAATTGGGAACTGGTACCCTGACCTCAAATAGTTGGGAGGTAGATAATATGGCAGCTGATGGCTCAATCATCATTGATACCAGGATTCAGACAGAAGGTCTTTCCAAAGGATTAAATACGATTAAGGCAGGAATGACAAGAATTACTGCTCAGGTATCAAAAATGGGAGAAACAGCAAAAAATTCATTTCAAAGGCAGATTGCAACAGTTAACAGTCTTTATCAAAGCTATGAAAAGCAGGAAAGAAAAGTTGCTGAATTAAAATCTAAACTGGATGAGCTGGGTAAAAGCAAAATAGAAACAGAAGAATACAAGCAGATTTCGGATCAGATCAAGGCTCTTGAGACAGACTTTGAAAAAATAGAATCTAAACAGCGTGAATGGATTGATATGGGATTTCCAGTTGATTCTGGGCCTGTTAAAGAACTAGATAAGCAGTTGGATGAAATATGGGCAGACATGGGGAGACTGCAGAACAAACAGAAAGAGATGCAGGTATCTGGCAGTGCGTACATAGATCCTAAATCGACAGATGCCTATAAAAATACATTGCAGAAGTACGATGAGGAATCACAGAAACTGGAACGTATAAACGGAAGGCTATATTCTTCATATAATAATCTGAAGAAAAAAGTAGAGGAATATCAGGAAAAGAATAACAAGCTTGTTCTGGCAATGCAGAATCTGCAGAAAGCTGCTGCGCGCGTAGGCGCAGTCATGAAGAACATTGGCTCTGCTTTAAAGAGCGCAGGATCAGCCGTAAAAAGCATGGTCTCTGCTATGAAAAAAGCAGTGGAATCTATGCTTAATTTCGATAAGCAGACAAAACGCTCCAAGGCAGGTCTGGGCAAGATGCTGGGAATGTCACTATTGTTTTCGGGCATGTTCCGGGCTATAAATGCTGTTGGTGACGGAGTAAAGACGGGAATTCAGAATCTTGCTAAGTATTCTAATACTGCAAACACAGCAATGTCTTCATTGATGTCCAGTATGACAAGATTAAAGAATTCTTTTGCAACAGCATTCGCGCCAATATTGACAACAGTTGCACCGATTCTTGTTAAGTTTATTAACCTTATGTCAGATGCGGTTACTCGTGTAGGTATGCTGATTGCAGCATTAACTGGGCAAAAAACTTTTACAAAAGCAATAGGCGTTCAGGAAGATTATGCTGCCAGTTTGGATAAGACAGCGGATAGCGCTAAGAAAGCCGCAAAGGAAGTAAAAGGATATCTTAGCCCGATTGATGAACTTAATAGATATGATGATGGCGTAAACAGTGCAGGAACAATCGGCGGGAACAAATACACTGACCCATCTGCCGGTGATATGTTTGAAGAAGTTCCTATCACAAGTTCTATAAAGGGAATTGCTGATAAGATCCGAAAGCTCATTAAAAAAGAGGACTGGGAAGGACTGGGGGCTTATATTGCCAGTGGCATTAATAAAGGCCTGCAGAAAATTTATGATGTGATTAATTGGAACAATGTTGGCCCAAAGATCACAAAATTCTGCGATGCTTTTACAAGAACATTTAATAGCCTGGTTGATCATATTGATTGGGATTTGTTAGGACGTACTGTAGGAGCTGGTATTAATACCCTTGTGAATACCCTGAATCTTCTGATTACAGGAATAAATTGGAAGAATCTTGGAAAGAAATTTGCAGAAGGTATTACCGGTCTGGTTCATGAGGTAAACTGGAATAATCTTGGACAGCTGCTTGGCAACATGTTCATGATTTCCTGGAAGGTATTCAGCGGATTTGTTCATAATCTTCCTTATGCTGATATTGGAAAGGCGGTTGCGGATGCACTGAACGGTGTTTTTTCGACTGTTTCATTTTCAGAGATAGGAGATACACTTGCTACTGGACTTAACGGTGCGTTTACAACTCTTTACAATTTTGCTGTCAATTTCAACTGGAAACAGATGGTTGATAATATTGCGGGCGGAATCAATACTTTTGTATCAAAATTTGATTGGAAAGGCAATGGACAGAAACTGGAAATATTCCTGAACAATTTATGTACTTCTTTGGTTGGACTGGCTCAAAAAACAAATTGGGAAGAAGTAGGGAAAGGAATAGGAACATTCTTAAGCCAGATTGATTGGGGAAAACATCTGTGGCAGGTCATTGAAGCAATCAAAACAACGATTGGAGGTCTGTTTGATGGGTTGGAAGAGGGCGGCACAGCCGGCAAAATAGCAGCTTTTCTCGGAAAAGCATTTATTGCTGTAAAGATTGCGGATATAACAGGGATTGGCAGTCTGGTAAAGTTGCTGATTGGAGCAATAGGAAAGAAGATAATCGGATCTGAAGCAGTAGCGGCTCTTTCTGGAAGTCTGACATCTGTACTGGGAAAAGCTGCCAGTGCGGCAGCGGGCGGATTTACTTCCCTTGCTTCATCTCTTGCCCCATTGGTAGGAACGGCAGGATTGATCGCGGCGGTAGCTACGGCGGCAATTGTAGGAACAGAAAAGTTGGCAGGATTTATAGAAACTTTACAGGGTGGAAACGGCGTTCTGACACAGGCGGGTGGATATCTGCATGATTATGCTGGGGCAATGAGTTCCTCGAATGTAATAACCCAAAAGCAGGCAGAAGATCTCTGGAAGCTGATTGAAGCTGATGAAAGTGCAGGAAAATCCAATGCTGAAATGTATGATAGCTTTATTCATAAGTTGGCAGAATATGGCATATCCGCTGAGCAGGCGAAAGCAATACTTGAACAATATGGTGCTCAGGCGGGCGTAACAGGTACCTTCGTAGAAGATATGACCAATAAAGTGCTGGCATTGGGACAGGGATTCTCTGAAAGTGCAGGACAGATTGATCTCTCTTCGCTGAGCGCGAAAGAAGCAATTAGTGTTTTATCGGACACTCTTTATACATTAAGCCTGAAAGGGAACGAATTTAGCGGAACCTATCAGGGAGTCAGAAGCCAGCTTCAGGACACTGGCGGAAGTGCCAAGAGTGCGCAGGATGCTTTGAACATGGTTTACACTGCTTTGAAGAATGCAGGTGTACCACTGGATGATCTGAATGCAGCATTAGGGGCAGAGTTCCCGGCAGCAACTACAGCGGTTACCACAGCAGTAGATACCAATATTGTCGGAGCGCAGGAGAAGATTTCATCTTCTATGGAGACAGCGAAAACAGATGTAGAGAATGCTACATCCAGTATGGCATCCGATACAAAGACAAATACTGAAAGTGTAAAAAGAGATACTGACGATTCGTTTAAGGAAGTAACCAAAACCTCTAAATCTGAGTGGAAAGAATCTTATGGGGCAGTGAAAGACGCTCTGGAAGATATGCAAAGAGATACGTTGGAAGCCATGAAAAATATCATGGGATATATTCAGTCATATTGGGAATCAGTAGTTATTGATACCAATTTAACTTGGGAGACGATGAGCCGAAAAGTTGACAAAGAATTATCAAACATGGCAGGTAGTGCGGATATCTACGGAAAGCAAATGGCGGACAATCTTGTTAGAGCTATCGGTGGAGCTGAAACCTCTATTATAAGAAGTTTAAATAACATAATATCTAGAGTGAACGGCATGGTTGGCAACATTAATAATTCTATTGCCGGAATCGAAAGCGGATTTACATTCTCTTATAATGTACAACTTCCAAACGGTGGGCGTAGATTTGGAAATTATCATTTGACGTTGCCACGTGTTAATACAGTTCCGTATCTGGCCAGTGGTGCAGTTATTCCACCAAGGTCAGAATTCCTTGCGGTATTAGGCGACCAGAAGAAAGGTAATAACTTGGAAACGCCGGAAAGCCTGTTGCGTCAGATCGTCCGGGAAGAGTCAGGGAAAGGACAGGGAGACGGAAATACCTATAATGTTACAGTTAATGCGTCCGGCAGAAAATTACTGGATATTATTATCAGTGAAGCTGAAATGAGGAGACGCAGAAACGGGAAAAACCCATTTGAGTTAGCATAAAGAAAAATGGAGCACAGGAACAACTTAAAGCGGAGCAAAGAAAGGAAGAAATTATGCGAACCAGAGAAGCAACTTATACAGATTATGGGTTTAAAAAGGGAGAGGAAAAACAGCTGAAGCAGTATTGTCTGGATCTGGAACTGCCGGACAAGCTTCTGCTGTTACAATGTGCGCATGAATGCAATCCTATGGTTGAAGATGATCTCTTCTACAGTATATCCAAGGGCGTGGCATTTCAGGTCCTTGCCAGAAAAGGGATTGATCAGAATTACAAATGCCATGCAGATGTTTATGGATATAAACGAAAAACACTGGCATTATTCAGATCTGCACTACAGGCATGCGGAAGATATCCATTTTAGCAATAGAATGGAAAATTAGGTGAAAATATTACGGTACTGTAAGGATATGGGGCTGTATATAATACGCGCGAATGGATAACGAAGCGTGAGGAAATCGTGAAGAATCAGCATTATGGTGGAAAATGATGGTGTTTTAGCATATATAGCTGAAAAGCAATAACATATTTACTCATGGTTGTTGAGAAATGTTGAGATTTTTTATATGTAGCCCCATAACAATACAGTTATTTCCAAGATAGAACTTGAAAAAACTTGAAGTATTGGCTTATATAGCTCGGAAAATAATTGCAGAGCGGAAAGGAGCGTTGTTATAGACGATTTAGTATATCTTAAAAATGAACAGGCAGTATGTGATAGTTTACAGGTAGCGGAGAAATTTGGAAAAAGGCATTCAGATGTCATTAGAGCAATAGAGAATTTATTGGCAAATGACTCAACGCAAAATTGCGTTCAGTGCATCAAGCCATCTAAGTATAAAGATGCTTCCGGAAAATATAATAAAAAGTATTTGTTGAATAAAGATGGCTTTGTGTTCCTGGCATTTGGTTTTACTGGAAAAGAAGCGGATGCCTGGAAATGGAAGTATATTGATGCGTTCAATCGGATGGAAAGACTTGTTTATGAAAAGAATACTGCTGCTTATCAGATAGCAGATCAGGAAGAGAGAACCACCAGAAGAGCAGAGACGGATGTTATCAAGGAATTTGTGGAATATGCCAGAGCGCAGGGAAGCACTCACGCAGATCACTATTACAGCAATTATACCAGACTGGCATATAAGAGTGTAGGAATCACTGACAAGACAACTGCTGCTGGAAGTCAGTTAGATGATCTGTCATTGGTGGAACATCTGATAGCGCATACTTTAAGAACTGGCATGGCAGCAGGACGTAATTACAAAGATATTTACCAGGACTGCAAGAATCGGCTGGAAGCTATGCGGTATTTACAGTGTACGGCGTGAAATGTTTTATTTGCCCAGAGTACAGGCATAAAACAAGGCGAAAATGGATGGAAACAGTGCAAGGGTATATTTGTATAGGGTAAGGTAGAATAAAGAGAAATAGACGATTATTATAAAGAAATGAAAGGTGTGGAAAGCATAAAGGAAATGCTGAGAAGGATCCCAATAAATTGAATAGGCGAAGCGGCAGCAGATGAGAGTGTGGGCAAATGGAAATTGACAAATTCTGGGGACTGGCATATAATATACTTATCAAGACAGCCAGTAAGGGAAGTCAAGGTTCCCCGTCCTGGCAAGATATATGTATAAGACGTAGCCGCCTATTCTTTACCAGAGAGCAGGGCGGCTATTTCTTATGTGTGTATGTAAGGATAGATACAATTAAGCTGGCTGTTGTCAGAATTATCATAAATATCTCGTAATCGCTCATAAGCATCCCCTCCTGTCAAGGCTCAGGATCAGGGGAACCACAGCCGCTCTACTGGCTGCCTGGATAAATATACTATATTCAGTTTTAGCTTATTGAAATCCCATGTTTTATTGCCTGCTCTTTGAGTTTGAGAAAATTTGGGGTTTGAGCATTTTTCATTCTACGATATCCGCCGAATGATTTTGGAGCAATTTCAGGAAGCTCATAAAATATATGGTAATATTCAATTTCATCTAAATCCTTTTGCTTTTCTTTCTGTAATTGTTCAAGATGTTCTAAATAATTCTTTTTTTCTTCAGCAGTACGATCGTCTTTAAAAGGTCGTTGACTGGATTTTATAGCATTTACATCATTTCCATTTTTGTCGAAAATAGTATCGTTCTTTCCGGTATAAAAGAAGACAGAAAAACTGTGAGCACATCCATTATGAACTTTTCCTGTTTCACGTATTACATCCGGCAATTTAGGAAAGATTTTGCTTTTTCCTGATATACTATATACTCGTCCTTGTAATTTATTACATTCTTCACAACAAGCGAGATGGGCGCTCATGGAAATGTAATCAGTATTATATTTTCGGCAATCGGAAAGTAATTTGTCCATCACATCTTTTGCCCGATTATAAAAAGAAAAAGAATTATGGCATACTCTTAGTGTTTTTAAATAGGATTGCACAATTGCTTTATATTTTGCCGATTCTTCAAAGTGCCCCTCTTTTAGGAGGAGATGTGAATATATTAAAAAATCTTTTTCCTGATATCCATTATCAGCTGCACCCATAAAAAGATGAATTCGCTCCAAGATAGAATCAGATTCTTCGAGGAGTCCTTTCCTACGGAGATTACCAGCTTTCATTCGCAATACATATTCTAAGCTTCCGGTAATGCCGTATCCATGCATAATGTCAATGTTTGTAAAAGTAGGTATGGGAATACGGTTTAAATCTTTCGAACTTTCCAGATCGTATTTTACCCCATCTGAAACCAGATATCTGGCATCGTACCAGCTTTCTTTATCGGTGGGATATACTTTGTACATCTCTCCGTTTTTGAAATAGATGGTTTGAGCATCAGGAACATCATCGGATGATGAATTGAAAACACTTTTAATTTTATTGAAAAGGCTCATGGAATCCTCCTATACAAATAGAATAGTAAAATATCAGGTATTGTTTTATTTTTTTACGATGGAAAGGCGGTAGGTGACGTGATGATCTTCAGATGGTGGATTCTGAAAGACTTCCTCATCAATCTCCAGATTTGTCCAGTCATTTGTATGAATTACGCCGTCAATCAATTCTACCCGGATAAAATCAGGCAGATTCATAATATCGTCATAGGTATAAAGACGTTTTGCCATGAGAGCACATCCCTTCATGAATAATAGTAGTTATGCGTTGTCGCGTTCCATCCGCTCATCAACTGCTTTTTTGATATAACCGTTTACGGATTCTCCGGCAGCAGTCGCAGCGGCTTTGATTTCTTCGTATTTTTCCTTTTGGACATCTAAAGGAATACGTTTGAGATTTTTTTTAGCATAATTATACATACTTTCTTTTCTTTTGTCGCTGATAGCCATTAATAACCTCTTTTCTGGGAAAGGGAATAAATAAAAGACATACTTTCCCCATTTTCTTAAATTATAGCATATATTTCAAGATATGTACATATACAAAATAAATGAAAAGATATGTACATAATTAGCAATAATGCCAATTGAAAGATATGTACATATCCAATATAATATAATCAGTTCAAGGGAACAGACAATAGCGAAGAGTGAAAATGAAGTGATTGTAAGATGTACCAAAGACACTTACATAACACCGGGCAAGGGTAAGGGGATAATGAGACGGTCGAGAAACCTTAGATAGCTTTAAGACCTGCCGGGGCTGTTGGGAATTCCGATAAAAGGAGGGATAAGAACATGAAGTACAACTTATCAAAGATCATGTTGAAAGCATGGAAAGTTTACCGCAAGACAAAGAATATCAGCTTTGCAGAAGCATTTCACAGAGCATGGTTATCTGCAAAGGCAGAAGAAATCAATGCAAAGAGAATCGAAGATGCGAAACATGCAGCAGGAATCACAGAGGAAACCAATACCTTTGCTAAGTGGAAAGAGCTTGGTTATAAGGTAAAGCATGGAGCATCAGCATTATTCGGATGTTCTCTTATCTGGGGAAGCAGGGGAGACGGCGCAGAATACAAGGCAAGTTTCTTTGGAAAGTCTCAGGTAGAAACAATTTAATAAAAAGCCCTTACCAGAACGGCAACTCTGATAAAGGCAAAGTAACCCGACAAACGATCAAAATTGAGGGGCTGTGCGTATTATAACATACTCATTCCCCTCAGACAACAAAAGAAAGGAACGAAAGTATGATATCAGTAATGGACGTTCTTGTAATTTTTTTGAGTGGATTTATATCTGCTAAAGTATGTGATTATGTACACGAATTAGAACGAGAGGAGAATGAAGCATGAGTAAAGAAAAAACATTAAGAACATCAGAAGAAACAGAAGTGATGCAGGCTACAGGCGTTCCGGCACAGGAGACAGAAGAAGTAAGTGCAGCTCTTGCAACTGAGATTATCGCGGATCTCAAAAAACAGCTGGAAGAGGCAAAAGAAGAGGCGAAAGATTGGGAGGAAAGTTGGAATATGAGCCGCGATCAGGCCAGAGTACTGTCCAGACAGTCAGATATTATTAGCATGGCGTTAAGGATGGATGATTTAGAACTATTAGACTTAGCTTTTGGATTTGTTAGAGGATGCTATAACCAGCAGATTAAAAAGGAACAGGAGGCAGAAAACAATGGAGAAGTGTAATTTAACTCAGGTTCCTTGTAGAAAAGCAATAATGGACGTTGTCCAGGCTAACAAAGATAGAAGATCATTACAGCATACCTATGAGCTGGCAGAACTCTTTCGGATAGCTTGTTCCGGCAATGAAGCATTTATGGAATTATCAGAGGAAGATCAGGAGCGGTTCTGGCTGATCATAGATGCTTTAATGATGAATGATCTGGAAGACCTCAAGAGGGTACATAACCTTGCAAATTATTTGATGGTAAAGCGAATAAAGGACAATGCAAAAGTGGCGGAGGCATAACATGGATTATAAAAAAGAAACTATTGAGATATTACAGAAGGTAAATGATGATAGCCTGCTTGAATTTTTCTATAGATTCATTGCCAGAGTATTAAAGAACAGGGGATATTAATATGAATTACAAAGAAGAAACTATTAAACTGATTCAGAAGTGTAACAATCTTCACTGGCTGAAAGTAATTCATGCTTATGTTTTAAGATTGTTGGGATAATCAGAGGGGCGGCGGACTGCTGCCCTGCCTTAATATAAGAAAGGTATTACTATGGCGAGAAAAGACATTAAAGGTAGAAACCTCCGCGTAGGTGAATACTACGATGAAAAGAATCAGCGATATATGTTCCGTAAAATGGTTGATGGAGAGCGTGTGACAATTACAGCTGCCAGTCTGGCAGATCTCCGTAAGCAGGAGAATGATTTGTTATGTAAGATTGATAAAGGGGCAAGGTTCAACACAAAGAAAGCAAAAGAGACATTAAATCAGTATTTTGATTATTGGTTTGAGACATTTGCCAAGAGCGGGCGTAAAGCGACAACCTGCACCAACTATAAATCCTATTACAATACATATATTAGAAAAACAATAGGCAAGAAGCCGATCTGTAAGATTGAAAAGGTGGACTGCCAGAAAATTGTCAATGGAATGATTAAGGATGGAAAGAAAACTTCTACCATGACGAATTTAAAAAGCTGTTTAAATGCAGTATTTGAATGTGCAGTGGATGAAGATGTGATACTGAAGAATCCGGCCAGAAATCTCCAGATACCTCAGACAGGAGCAAAGAAACGTACAGCAATAGAATCAGATCAGATAAAGCTGTTTATGGATTATGTAAAGACAAGTCCCCAGTATTCTTATGCTTATCCAGAATTTATTTTCTTATTTAATACAGGAGTAAGGATAGGAGAGCTTGCCGGGCTTACATGGGATAACGTAGATTTTAAAAATAATATGCTTACCATTGATAAGACGGTCAACCGTTACCGGAAAAAAGACTTCGGTTTTACTATGGCGTTGGCTTCTCCGAAGAGCAGAACATCAGTCAGAACGATTCCGATGAACAATGAGGTACGAAAAATGCTTCTGAAAGAAAAAATGAGGAATGCAGGTCCTACGATGTCAATTCCTTTTGTAGATGATTCCGGAAACATCAGGAGGCAGGTATCAGACATTGTATTTGCAAATTCTGTTGGGCGTGTCTGGAATGAACCTGGATTCTTAAATCTGATTAACCGAATCATAGAATCATACAACGAAGAAGCAGAGGAAAATGGAAAAGAGAAGCTTGAAAACTTTTGTCCTCACATGGCAAGACATACATATACCACATTGGCATATTCTGCCGGAGCTGATGTTAAGGCTGTCAGTGAGATTCTGGGGCATGCATCAACATCTGTGACAATTGACACTTATGCACATCTGACAGAGGAGAAAAAGCGAAAACAGGAAGAGGTGATAAAGACGATAAAGGTGCTGTAATGGCGCCTTTTTTTCTGGACTTTTTGTGACAATTTCTGTGACAAATTTTGTGACAAAGACGACACGGGACGGAGTAAGACAAAAAGATGGCAAATCAGAGAAGTGTTGATTTTACGCAGGATAACACAAGACAAAACAAGATAAAATTTAGTTCGTCAAGAGAAAATGCTTGACAGCACATTGGAAATAGGTTAATATAGTCAAGGTGATTACAGATGGAGAAGTTTGTAGAGCAAGGTTATTTATATGATTTTTATGGAGAACTTCTGACAGAGAGACAGCAGCAGGTTTATGAGAGCGTGGTGCTGGAGGATTACTCGCTGAGTGAAGTCGCAGAGGATCTGGGCATCAGCAGACAGGGTGTGCATGATATGATCAAGAGATGCAACAAGACCCTTGAAGAGTATGAACAGAAGCTTCATCTTGTAGAGAAATTCCTGAATATACGGGCACAGGTAAAGCAGATCCGTGTACTTGCCCGGGAATATCATTCCGATGAAATTGTAAATATTTCCAATGAGATTTTAGAGGAGTTATAACATATGGCATTTGAAAGCTTGACAGATAAACTGCAGAATGTATTTAAGAAGTTGCGAAGCAAGGGCCGCCTGACAGAGGAGGACGTTAAGCTTGCCCTTAAGGAAGTAAAGATGGCTCTGTTAGAGGCAGACGTAAACTTTAAGGTTGTGAAGCAGTTTACTAAATCTGTACAGGAGCAGGCAATCGGACAGGACGTTATGAGCGGTCTGAATCCGGGTCAGATGGTGATCAAGATTGTTAATGATGAACTTGTGAAATTAATGGGAAGTGAGACAACAGATCTGCCTCTTCGCCCGGGAAATGAGATCACAGTGTTCATGATGGCAGGTCTGCAGGGTGCAGGTAAGACCACCACAGTTGCGAAGCTTGCAGGTAAGCTGAAATCCAAAGGTAAGAAACCTCTTTTAGTAGCCTGCGATGTTTACCGTCCGGCGGCTATCACACAGCTGCAGGTCAACGGCGAGAAACAGGGCGTGGAAGTATTTTCCATGGGAGATAAGCAGAAGCCTGTGGATATTGCGAAAGCAGCCATAGAGCATGCGAAGGCAAATCAGCAGAATGTCGTACTTATCGATACAGCCGGTCGCCTTCATGTTGATGAAGATATGATGCAGGAACTTGCAGATATCAAGGCGAACATTCAGGTAGATGCAACCATCCTCATTGTAGATGCGATGACCGGACAGGATGCGGTAAATGTGGCAAGCACATTTGCTGATAAAGTAGGAATCGACGGTGTCATTCTTACCAAGATGGATGGCGATACTCGAGGCGGTGCAGCCCTTTCTATCAAGGCAGTAACCGGTAAGCCCATTCTGTATGTAGGTATGGGCGAGAAACTTTCTGATCTGGAGCAGTTCTATCCGGAACGTATGGCTTCCAGAATCCTTGGTATGGGTGATGTCATGAGCCTGATCGAGAAAGCAGAAGCTTCCATCGATAAAGAACAGGCGCAGGACATGCAGAAGAAGTTAAAGAAAATGGACTTTGACTTCAACGATTACCTTACCAGTATGGAACAGATGAACAAGATGGGCGGTATCGGCAGTATCCTGAATATGCTTCCAGGTATGGGCGGTAAGATGAAGGATATTGAGGGAATGATCGATGAGAAAGCCATGGACAGAACCAAGTCAATTATCCTTTCCATGACACCTCAGGAGAGAAGCAATCCGTCAATCCTGAACATTTCCAGAAAGAACCGTATTGCCAGAGGTGCAGGAGTAGATGTCTCTGAAGTAAACCGTCTGGTGAAACAGTTTGAGCAGAGCAAGAAGATGATGAAACAGATGCCTGGTCTTATGGGCGGAAAAGCCGGTAAGCGCAGCGGTGGATTTAAACTTCCGTTCGGACTGTAATTGAGAAGTTAGCGAAGCGGATAACGCTTTGACATAAAAGTTACTGTTTCATAGCTGAACAGTAATATAACATAAGAAAACAATATATTTTATTTAATGGAGGAAAAGAAACAATGGCAGTTAAAATCAGATTAAGAAGAATGGGACAGAAGAAAGCACCTTTTTATAGAATCGTAGTTGCAGATTCCCGTTGCAAACGTGATGGAAGATGTATCGAAGAAATCGGAACATACGATCCAAACCTTGAGCCAAGCGCTGTAACAGTTGATGAAGAAGCAGCTAAAAAATGGCTTGCAGCAGGAGCTCAGCCTACAGATGTTGTAGCAAAAATCCTCAAAGATGCCGGAATTGAAAAATAATTCAGATATACCAGGATAAGGTATTTCTGCAGCGTCCGTAGGGGACGGGTCAGGGAGGTATGTAATGAAAGAATTAGTGGAAGTAATTGCAAAATCTCTTGTTGAAAATCCGGATGAAGTAGTTGTTACTGAGACAGAAAAGGAAGACGCGATCATCGTTGAACTGAAAGTCGGACCTGCTGACATGGGCAAGGTTATCGGACGGCAGGGAAGAATTGCGAAAGCGATCCGAACTGTGGTAAAAGCAGCTTCTTCAAAAAGCAGCAAAAAAGTGATTGTAGATATTCTGCAATGAAAATAAGGGTCAGGAGCTGTGGAACATCCCATGGCTCCTGATTTGGGTTTAAGCGGATTTGGAATATGGATCAGCATTCGCTGTGAGCAGGCATAAAAGCAGAATGCAAATGACGTATGATATGAAAATTATAGGAGTCAGCAGATGGAAGATTTATTAAAAGTTGGTGTGATCACTACGACACACGGAATACGCGGGGAAGTAAAAGTATATCCTACCACAGATGCAGACAGATTTCTGGATCTGGAATATGTTCTGCTTGACACAGGCAGAGAGAAAAGAAAGCTTGAAATAGAGAATGTTAAGTATTTCAAGAACCTTGTAATCCTGAAATTCAGGGGAATTGATAATATTAATGATATAGAGATGTATAAAAAAAGAGAACTCTGGATCCCGAGAGAAGAAGCGCAGGAGCTGGAAGAAGATGAATATTACATTGCAGACCTGATCGGTATGGATGTAGTTCTCGAAGACGGAAGCAAATTTGGAACTCTGAAAGATGTAATGGAAACAGGCGCTAATGATGTCTATGTAGTAGAGGATGCCAAAGGCGAAGAAATTCTGCTCCCTGCTATCAGGGAATGTATCCTTGATGTGGATGTGGAGAAGAATGTAATGACCATTCATCTGATGAAAGGATTAATATAAATGAATTTTCATGTTTTAACCCTGTTTCCGGAGATGATTGAAAATGGCATGAATACCAGCATTACCGGACGTGCGATCACAAAAGGTCTCCTCACACTGGAGGCAGTGAACATTCGTGATTATGCATTCAATAAGCACCAGAAAGTGGATGATTATACCTATGGCGGCGGTGCCGGAATGCTGATGCAGGCAGAACCGGTTTACCTTGCTTATGAGGCGATTGCAAACCGTACGGCAAAAAAGCCAAGAGTTGTATATCTGACTCCTCAGGGGCAGGTATTTAACCAGGCTATGGCCAGAGAAATGGCGCAGGAAGAGGATCTGGTATTCCTTTGTGGACACTATGAGGGAATTGATGAGCGTGTTCTGGAGGAAATCGTCACAGATTACGTATCTATCGGAGATTACGTGCTTACAGGTGGCGAACTTCCTGCAATGGTCATGATGGATTCCATTTCAAGAATGGTTCCGGGTGTACTGAACAATCAGGAGTCCGGTGAGACAGAATCCTTTGCAGGAAACCTTCTGGAGTATCCGCAGTACAGCCGTCCGGAAGAGTGGCATGGCAAAAAAGTACCGGAGGTTCTTATGTCCGGTCATCACGCAAACATAGAAAAGTGGCGCAGAGAGCAGTCAATTTACCGCACGGCAAAAAGACGCCCGGATCTTCTTAAGAAAGCTGATCTGACAAACAAAGAATGGAATTATGTGCGCCAGTTAAGGAAACAGTGGAAGGAAGAAGAGGAGCAGATAAAATGAAAACATCAGATTTTTATTATGACCTTCCTCAGGAACTGATCGCTCAGGATCCTCTGGAGGACAGAAGTTCATCCAGACTGATGCATCTGTCTTTAAAAGATGGCAGCATTGAGCATCGCCATTTCACAGATGTTCTGGATTATATGGAAGAGGGAGACTGCCTGGTCATCAACGATACAAAGGTAATCCCTGCCCGGTTATACGGACATAAAGAAGAGACAGGAGCACTGATTGAAATCCTGCTTCTGAAGCGAAGAGAGAATGATATCTGGGAGTGTCTGGTAAAACCCGGAAAGAAGGCACGCCCGGGTGCTAAGATCACATTTGGAAATGGTATTTTAAAAGGTGAGATCATTGATGTGGTGGACGAGGGAAACCGTCTGATCCAGTTCCATTATGAAGGAATCTTTGAGGAAATCCTGGATCAGCTTGGCGAAATGCCTCTGCCGCCTTATATTACACATAAACTGAAAGATAAGAACCGTTATCAGACAGTTTATGCAAAGAACGAAGGCTCCGCAGCAGCACCGACAGCAGGATTGCACTTTACTAAAGAGCTTCTTGAAAAAGTAAAGGAAAAAGGTGTCAATATCGCTCATGTGACTCTTCATGTAGGTCTCGGAACTTTCCGCCCTGTCAAAGTAGATGACGTGGAAAGCCATCATATGCATTCCGAATTCTACATAGTAGAGGAGGATCAGGCAAAGCTGATCAATGACACAAAGAAGGCAGGTAAACGTGTAATAGCAGTAGGAACCACAAGCTGCAGAACACTGGAATCTGCAACAGGAGAAGATGGAATTCTGAAATCCGGAAGCGGATGGACAGAAATCTTTATCTATCCGGGCTATCATTTCAAAATGATCGATGCCCTGATCACAAACTTCCACCTGCCGGAATCCACACTTGTGATGTTGGTGTCTGCGCTGGCAGGCAAGGAGAATATTATGCATGCCTATGAGACTGCAGTGCAGGAAAAGTACAGATTTTTCTCTTTTGGAGATGCCATGATTCTGATATGACACCGTTTTCTAACATTTGTTAGATACCATAAAACATAGAAAGCCGGGAGCGATTTCCCGGCTTTTGGCATTTAGAACCAATTACTTGTCTTTATATATGAATCTATGAGTTAGCCCATTTTTGAATGTAATAGCAGTAATCTTTCCGTCGGCTGTGTAGATGGAGTCGAGAATAGTTTCCATATATGCTTTTAAAATATCTGGATCCACAGTGCTGACCAGTTTTTTGAAATAGATATATTTTTTATTTTTTAATTCTTTTTGAATCAGTAAATGACTGGCTTGCTTAATAAATTCCTCATCTGAAAGGAAGGAGGCTTGATCTTGCGTCATAAGCCCCAATTGCCTGTTGATATTATCTAAATGAGATGAGATTTCACTTTTCCGAATGATAAAATCTTTTTCCGACATGGAAGTCTCAGAATATAAATAAAGGTCCTGTAAACGCTGGAGTGCTCGCTCCTGCTTTTCTTTTTCTTTTCTGAGTTTTGAAAGTTCCGGATCAACAGCTGCCTTTTTCTTTCGTGGGCTCTTGACTGAAAAAATATAAGATCTGTCAGAACCATATCTTGACAGGAGATTAAAAAAGCTATTAAGCCCATTTTCTTCAACAGAAGATACTTCGGAGAAAACAGATCCGGATAAAAGAGCAGCGTTCAATTCATCTGGCGTATTTATTGTAGAAAATGTTTTCTTGGCGTTGAGCATATTCAGAATGTAATTGATAACGAATTCACCTATGACGATATCATTTACAGTAGGATTATTACATTTTTTAGTGTTGCGTCTTAAAGGACAACCGTAGTTTGAAGTGCGATATCCATCAACATGAAGTCTGCCAGGAGTAGACACCATCTTACTGCCGCATTTATCACAATACATAATTCCTTGGAAGATATGTGTTTTTGTAGAAAGATGAACCCTTCCTGGAAGATTGTCCATATTTCGTTGGTTAGATTTCATAATACTTCTCATTGTTTGATGCTCTTCCAGTGTAAATATTGCCGGATGGTGATTTTGAATCATAACCCATTCTTCTTCCGGGTTGATTGTTCTGCTTTCTACTCCCTTATATCGATTATATCGGTAGATTCCTGCATAAAAAGGGCTTGAGGCGATGATCCATACTGAATGAGGGGACCAGCTTACCCCAGCTCGTGTTTTATATCCTTTTTCGTTCAAAGCTCTGCTGACATAAGCAAGTGACCGATTAAGCAGATAAAGATCTTTTAATTCACGGCAAATGGAGGCTTCGTCTTCACGTATGGAAAAGACTTTTTCTTTAGGATCATAACTATATCCAAAAGGAATGCGTCCACCGTTCCATTGGCCACTGTTAGCTCTTGATATCATAGTTGCTGTTACACGCTCAGATGTCATGTTTCTTTCCAGCTCGGCAAAAACCAATATGATTTTCAACATGGCTTCTCCGATTGCAGTTGAGGTATCAAATTGTTCGTTCTTACTTACAAAGGTTACACGTAGCGAACGCAGCTCCTCATACATTTCCGCAAAGTCCAATAGATTTCTGGATACCCTGTCTATTTTCCAAACCAGAACATGAGTGAATTCGCCCTTTCGGATTCTCCCCATCATATTCTGAAATGCTGGTCTGTCTGTATTTTTTCCAGAATACCCTGCATCTTCAAAAATTTCATAATTATCGGTTCCAAGGATAAGCTGGCAGTATGCAATTAAATCCTTTTTCTGCATGGGAATAGAGTCTTTGTCTACCTGATGAATGGTAGAAACTCGAATATATATAGCGACTTTTGTTTCGCGTACAGACGGCGTGTTGCCGATTAGATTAGTTCTCTTTCGTGCCATATGGATGCTCCTTTGTTGGAATATATGTAATATCTGTTTGACAAAATAGCGCCTTACTTTTCCAGAGCAGGGGCGCTGTTTTTATTTTTCTTCCAGTTCCTCCATCATGGCCAAAAAGAGACGCTTTCCTCTTTTTGACATCTTGCGGAACTTCAGAATAATATCTTGTTCATCTTCAGAAGCAATGGCACAACTAAATTCAGAATTTCCTACTAAATAATCTATGGAAGTATCAAGGGCTTTAGAGAGCCTGCCGGCAACATCTATCCCTGGGATAACTGTTCCTGTCATGATATCCTCAAAGGAATCTTCGGGAATTTCTGATTTAGTGATCAGATCGGACGGGTTCAGCTGCAACTGATCCATCCGGTCTTTTATTTTTACAGAAAGAGCAGGAGCTTCTTTTTGCTCTGTTGTAGAATATTTTTCAGTGGTCCGGCCAAGAAGATAATCTGCCGGCACGCCGAAATATTTTGCACACCGATTAACCAGTTCGGTGGATGGCTTGGTGTAGCCTCTCTCAATATTCGAGATTACCTGGGCAGAAACTCCTACAGCTTTCCCAAGTTCAGACTGAAGTAAATTGGCTTCAGTACGTAAGTCTTTTATTCGCTTGCCTACGGTCATAATTATTCCTTATTTGAAAGTAAATGTAATAGAAGTCTTTTTATAAGAATCTTTGGACATAGCTACGGTATTATAACTGCATGAAGAAGGTAACTTCCATTCAACTTGAGATGTACCAAATTTATTTTCGGAAAGACTGCCATCCCCGTATTTTTCTGAAAGATCATCTACAATTTTATTGTTTATTTGGGTTCCCATATCTAAACTACAGGAACCTGAAAGTGTATAATCTTCAATGTTATCATTTTCGTCTGTGGAAAATGTAAATATTAAATCCTCTAATCCATAGCAAGGAATATTATTTCCATCAGAAATAAATTGATACATTTTGAAATAATCCATATCCTGCATATCGTCTGGCTCTCCGAGTTTGACATAAACATCCTTTATCGCAGTGCCTGGAGCAAACTGATTAATATCATAACTATCATCTGCTGAATCAGAGGACGAATTTAAAAGAGTAGAATATTCATCTGCTAAAAGCTGATATTCTTTTTTTAAATCACCAAGAGATATGCTTTCTAATTCTTCTGATGTTAAAATTTTGTAATCTGCATTTGCAATAGTCGAAAATGCGATAGAAGAAAATAAAAATACAATTAATCCAGATAAAGTTTTCTTTTTCATACAACTATTTTCCTTTCCTGCTTCGGTACCACTCGAAGCTTATTATTTTGCTTGTTTAAGTTTCTTATTTGAAGCCTCTTGATCAAGATGCTTCAAATATCCTTTTAGTTCACCTTTAAATTCTAATTGAGCATCTCTTGGAAGTTGATGAAATAAGGAAAGAATTTCCATATCGAATTCCGTATACTCTGGGGTCTGTTCTTTTCCAGTGAGAAGAAATTCGCAAGAAGTATTTAGCATATTTGCTACTTTTAATAACTTGTCAGCAGCTGGCGGGCTATTATCCCATCTACGAATTGTTCCATTACCAAAACCAGCAGACTCCTCTAAAAGCTTTAAATTTAAGTTATTTTCTTTAGCGAGCTCTTTAATACGAGAAACTAGGGTCATGACACAAAAATCCTCCAAAATAGCAAAAATGCGAAAATAACTATTGACATTTAGCATATCTGCTATTATTATTAAAACTGTAATAAACAAATGTTTAAAACGAAATAAAAAATGTAGCAGAAATAATTGCAAATAAAAATATTTCCTCGAGTATGGCCGCCACAGCTATTAAGAGGTTGCATCATTTTGATTCACAATATTTTTCTGCCATTACAATTTTATAGCAATTTTAAACAAATGTAAATAACAAATGTTTACTGTAACGACTGGAGGTGATTTTGTGAAACGAAAATTATCCCCTTGGTGCAAAGAAGTAAAGAAGACATTGATCGACAGGGATATGACAGTAACAGATTTGTGTGATCAGGTTGGTATGTGTCGAAATTATGTGAGCCGGACTATCAATGGCGCTTCATATGCACCAGCTTTAGCTGAGACAATCAGTAAAGCATTGGATATCAATACAGAGTACACAATTTAATAGGTTGTAACTAAATAATAGCATTAAAGAAAGGAGAGAAAAATGTCGAAATATGCCACGAAAGCGGCGGAGAACATGCTTTGCCAGGCACGATACGAAGCGGCAAAGTTCAACGGACGGTTGAGCAGTCGTGAAGGCGCTGCTGAGGAACTTGGTGTTGACCGGACAAGGCTTGCACGAATAGAACTTGGCAGCGTTATCCCTTATCCAGAGGAAGTGCTTCTGATGGCGGATATCTATAGAGCTCCTGAATTAAAAGGTAATTATTGCCGGGAAATGTGCCCTCTGGGAAAAGGGATGCCAAAGATCGAGAATCAGGATATTGATAGGATTGCACTCAGGGCGCTGTGCTCATTCCGGAAGATCAATGAAGCGAAAGAACTTCTGTTGGATATCACAGCAGATGGAGTTATTACAGAGGACGAAAAGCCGGATTTAGAGAAGATTATAGCAACCTTGGATGAGGTTAATGAGGTGACTCAGAATCTGAAAAACTGGATTGAAAAATCTTTGAAATGAGGGGAGGAGATTTGATGCAGAAGAAATTATCTCCTTGGTGCAAGAAAGCTAAAATAGCAATGATTCAGAATGATATCTCTGTCAATGATCTGGCCGAAGAACTTGGCTGTTCCAGATGCTATCTTTCGTCAACTTTAAATGGAAAGAACACCAGCATAGAAATCAGAAGAAGAATCAGCGATTATCTTAATATTTCGGATTCAGATAATTAAAAGGAAGTGTTTTGATGGACCTGAAAGAAAAATTAAAAGAAATATTAAAAAAGAACTATGGAATTACATCAGACGTAGAGCTTCTGGAGGAACTGAACAATATGGAAAGTGTTGATCTTGGAATTTTTGTAACCCAGATTGATACAGAGAAGACAGCATAGATGAAGGAGGCGCGAAATTGCTTACAACAGAAGATATGAAGAAATATCATACAACAGCTGAGAGAATTTTAAATGCGCTGGATAACAGTTCGGTGCCGATCAGCTGGCATGAAATGGACAGATGCGCATTACAGAGCGTTATCGCCAAAGAGTTGATCTTAATTGATAAGGAGGCAAGATAATGGATGTACGCAAAGTGCAAGATGTGCGAAAGAATGTGGAACATCAGTACATTACAGAAGATTCCAAAACACGGATATATCTGTCCGTGGTGCGAGAATTTAATGAGAAGGAGTATGAGGAATATTCCAAAAAAAAGAAAAGAGCGAAAATAAAAAAGAGAATTCGCTTCTTGAAAAGGTCGATGGTTTACATCGTTCCTACAGCAGTCAGCCTTATCTTCTTCGGATATCTGAGCGATATGCTTTGCGCAATAAGGGGAAGCGCAGAACTCGGATCCGAATGGATAGCAATCCCGCTCATGTGGGTGTGGATATACGCATTGACCAGATTCGCTGTAGGAGATGCATATTAAAAGCCCCAGACGCTTAAAGGAGATATGAAGTGTAGACGGCACTCATAAATCCACATCGGAGGCTTAAGTCAGAACTTTAAAACTTTGGTTTTGGAGCCCTTGTTTTTAAAGAACACCGTTATTTTATCACAAATTTAGGAGGTAATCAAGTAGATGAAAGAGGTTTTAGGAAGTTTGCCGGAAGTTATTACGGCATACAAAAATTATAATCTGCTAGTTCCGACAGCAACGGACGTGCAGCTTAATCCATTCTACAAATTCCATGTAGAAGAGGTTCCGGTCGATCTGGGCGAGAACAGCGGAGACATTTTCAAAGTCGGTTCTGTCAAAACTGGAAGAAAGGACCAGAACGGAAAGGATATCTGGGAAGATGTTTTTTCTTTATCCAAGCCATTGCTCAACAAAATGGCTATGGCGGCCGGAATCCAGTTCAATCCAAAGGAAACATATGGCGAACGGATTGATCGTATTACGTACCGGGCACAGGCTCAGGGAGCTATGCGCAAGGCTGACGGAACAGCCAGAACAGAAACTGACCAGAAGGTGATCTGCCTGGAAGATGAAGAAGAGAAGTATCGCATTGAGTTTGCAGACAAAGCTGCAAAAGGCATTACTGATGAAAAACAGGCACAGGCAGCAGCGGAAATCTTTACCGGTCAATGGGTGGAATCCAAGAATAAATGGGGGAAGAAATGTCAGGCCTTTGTGGTTGCGAAAGAAGATAGAGACAGATACATTGATCGCTCCGTCATGGTAAACATGGCACTGCTGAAAAAGACCTGGGCTGAAAAGGCTATGACTGGTGCGAAGCTTCGTGTTATAAGAGCTCTGCTTGGCGTAAAAGGTACATACACAAAGGCGGAACTGCAGAAAAATTTCGCTATCCCAACAGTTATCTTTTCGCCTGATTACTCGGATCCACAGGTCAGACAGGCAATGCTGACGCAGGGCATGAACTCTGTGAACAATATGTTTGGCACACCACAGATAGCAGTTAAGAACGTGGATTTCGAATCTGAAAGCACAGTATTTACTCAGGACGATTTGGATAATCCGGCATATGCTTCGGATACAGAAAGCGAAGATGATTATCCACCAATGCAGGAGCCGGATATTGCTCCTGAACCGGAGCCAGAACCAGAGCCGGACCGATCAATGGATTTTCAGTGCTCCAGATGCGGTGAAGTCATAAATGAAAGAGTTTATGAATATTCAATCAATAAATTTGGAGAGCCATTGTGTATCAAATGCCAGAGAGGAGGCGGACGCAGATGAAAATTATTAAAATTTCCACAGAACTTGAAATGACAATACACGATTTTCCGGAAGGAACCATGAGAGAACAAAATAAAGTTTTATGCGAACTGATTGGTAATGGATGCGATATTGTTGAACATGTAATGCCGAAGAGACTTTATACAATGTTAAAAATGTCACCTACACCAACAAGGACGCCTGGTGAATGCGTAAGCATGTTGATCGACGAAGAGGGAAGACTGAAGCCGAATAGAGCAAACCTGATTGGAAGCTATCTTTACGAATATGACAAGCATGGATGCCCTATTCTTGGAAACATCCTGTTTATCGGAGAAAAGATGGGAAATAGTGGTGTTGATTTCTGCGGGATTAGTGAAGAGAACTTCGATCGTTTGAAAAAAGGGCTCGTAAATATGTTTCCTGTAATAAAAGTGACGGAGGTAAAAGAATGAAGATTTTACATACAGCTGACTGGCATATTGGCCAGTTCAAAGGTCCTGTAGTGGACGGAGTAAATCTTCGTTCACAGGACACAATAAAATGTCTTGAATATATGGTTGAGGTAGCTCAGAAAGAGAAACCGGACATTGTTTGCATTTCCGGTGATATCTTCCATCAGGAGCAGATTGGCCCAGTACGATACTCTGATGAAATGATTCATGCGACCAATATCATCACAGCACTGGCACACTTCGCAAGTTATGTGATTGTAATGCGAGGAACGCCGAATCATGATGGAAGCGGACAGTTCAGAGTTCTCAAAAGAATGCTGCTGAATGTCAACAATGTGTGCGTTGTGACAGAACCTTTTGTGATCAAAACGAGATATGCAGATATTGCCTGTATACCAGGGTTTGATAAACAGGAGTTTAGAGCAAAATTTCCTGGTTTATCTGCAGATGAAGAAAATCTTGCATGGACGAAATATATTTCAGACATAGTCTTGGCCTTAAGAGCGGAGTGCGAAAATACACCGATTCTCATGGCACATTATACGGTTCCTGGTTGCAACATGGAATCAGGGCAGACTTCCTTCTTCACAAACTTTGAACCGGTCATTCCAAGAGAAACTTTGATGGCCACAAGATATGAGGCGGTGCTTCTTGGCCATATCCATCGCCCACAAATCATTGAAGGATTTGACAATGTATTCTATTCCGGAGCGATCAATGCAATGAATTTTAATGATGAAGGACAGGATCGTGGATTTTGGATTCATGAATTTAATGAGAAAGGCACTCTGGTAAAAGGACATAGATACACTACTCCATACAGACAGTTCCACACTATCACCTGGGATCCTGATGAAGTTAGCGACTATATCCGTGAAGGGACTATGTATCTCCACAGAACAGGCATTTCAGAAGATGTGACGGATAAGATAGTCCGGGTGCGGTATTCCTGCACATCTGAGCAGAAAAAGGCGCTCAACATTCCGCTACTGCAAAAGAACCTGTATGAGCTTGGCGCATTCTATGTGGCAGATATTGAAGCAGAAAGCACTATTGACATCACGAACCGCGGACTTCTCTCGGAGGAAAGTGACCCACGGCTGAACCTGAAAAAATGGTTGGAGGAAAAGACATTTAAGAATCCAGAAAAAATCGTGGAGCTTGCCGAGCCGATCATAGCAGAAGCCATGAAACAGAGTACCACCGCAGAGATTCACGGCGTGTTTAAGCCGGTATCTATTTCTGTCAGAAATTACAGAAACTACAAGGAAGAAAACTTTGATTTTTCAGACATTTCATTCTGCACGATCAATGGAGTAAACGGTGCAGGAAAGAGCAGCCTTTTCATGGATGCTATTGTGGATTGTCTGTTTGAAGAAACCCGAGAGGGAGACTGCAAGGCGTGGATCAGAGGTACAGAGGATGCAAGAAGCGGCTCCATAGAATTTATTTTCGACATCGGAGAGAAACGATTCCGGGTAGTCCGCACCAGAACAAAATCCGGAAAACCAACCCTGAACTTGTCACAATATCAGGAAGAAAGTGCTGACTGGTTGAACCTGTCCAAGGAAAGGATCATTGACACACAGGCTGAAATCGAGAAGCTTCTTGGTATGGATAGTATGACGTTCCGCAGCTGCGCATTGATCATGCAGGATCAGTACGGATTATTCTTGCAGGCAAAGAAAGATGAACGTATCGCAATCCTTGGAAATCTGCTCGGGCTTGGAATCTATGGAGTAATGGAACTGGATGCCAGAAAGAAGCTTGCGGATGCCAGAAAGGAACTTGCTTCTAAAAAAGAAGCCGTTCGGATCAAGACTGACTTCATTAAGGCTCAGGGAAATCCAGAGGAAGAACTGGAGACAGTAGAAAAAGATATTCATAAAAAGCAGGAAGAGATGGAAAATCTGGATGAATCCAGAAGAAAACTGCTCGAACGTCAGGAAAAAATATCTGAGGCAGAGAAAGAAAGCGAAAAAGCGAGAAGTGAATTAAAAGAATGCTCTAAGGAATGCAGTGTCATGGAACATGACCTGGAATATTCAAAGCAGACGCTGACAGCATGCAACAATCTTTTGGAAATGGCTGATGTGATACGGGAAAAAGCAAAACAGTATTCGGAATTATCTTTACAGCTGACAGATGTAGAAAAGGACGTTATTAAATATAAAAATGCCAAAGAGACATTGAATGGTTACATCGAAGACGCTGACCGTTATCAAAGACTTATTGACAAGAACAAGTTCCGAAATGACCAGATACGCAATCAGATTTCGCAGCTGGCATTTAATGTTCCGGATGATCTGGAAGAAAGACTTGACGCACTGGCAAATCAAAGGGAAGAAATCGAGTACCAGCAGGAAAAAAGATACCTGTTTTCTACGGCTCAAAACGAATTGCATGAAGTTGACTCATCCTATTCACAGAAAATATCAGGAGCAGAAAACCGACGGGATTATCGACAGAAAAGGATTGCTGAGATAAGACAACAGGAAGAATTCATGAAGAATTCTGGGTGCCCGGATATTGAGAGTGCAAGCTGCAGATTCCTGTCGAAAGCAGTCGAAGATGTCAAAAGCCTTCCGGTTGAACTGGATAATCTGAAAAAATGCGAGGAAGAGATTGAGATATTAACATCTGAGCGTGACAAAAAAATAGCCGATAAGCAGGAAGAGATTGAAAGAATAGGATACGATCCTAAACGCCTCGCTATTCTGACCGCATCTGTAACAGAACTTTCCAAATATGAACGAATGAAGAAAGCTGTGGAGGAGAACAAACTCGAAATTGCCCGTTTAGAGACCGAAAAGGAATCGAACGATAAAAATATAGGGCAGTGTGAGGAGAATCTGCTACAGGTCAAATTAAAGGCCTCTGAGATAACGGAAACAGTTAATGAACTATCGGAATCAGTTGACAGACAGGAACAGATCAAACAGCAGATGGCTCATCTGCAGACTTATGTAGAACAGGAAAAAGAACTTCCTGTTTACGAAGAAAGAAAGCAGCATGTTCTTGAAAGGATTGAGAGCATGGAAAAAGAGAGGGAAAAACTTACTGACAGAAAATTCATTCTCTCTTCTCAGCTTACTGGTATGGATACCATGTTGGAAAAAATGAAGGAAACATTTTCGACCGATATGGTGAAAGAAACAGACAGGCAGATTCGCAGTAACAAGGAAACTCTTGGAGAACTGCAGATTCAGAAGGGAGTACTCCTTGAACGTCTGGAAAATATCGATACCATGCGAGGCGAAATCTCCACGCTGAATAATGGAATTGCAGTAGCTGCTGGCAGAGCGGACTGTTACGAAGCATTAAAGCAGGCATTTTCACAGGACGGAGTTCCGCATCAGATCATCAGGAATATCATTCCTCATATAACAGATACTACGAACAATATTCTTGGCCAGATGACCGGCGGAACGATGGGAGTGGAATTCGTGATGGAGCGCACCGTCAAAGGCAAGGACGGAGATAAGGCAACGCTGGATGTTCTGATCAACGAATATGGCAAGACAACTCTTCCATATGCCTCAAAGAGCGGAGGCGAGAAAGTTAAGGCTTCTCTCGCCGTTATCCTTGCACTGTCCGAGATCAAGGCCACAGCGGCAGGAATACAGCTTGGAATGCTCTTTATTGATGAACCTCCATTCCTTGATGATGAGGGTGCGCAGGCTTATGTAGATGCCCTAGAAACCATTAGAAGCAGATACTCAGATGTGAAGATTATGGCAATCACTCATGACGATGCCATGAAAGCAAGGTTTGGACAGTCGGTAACTGTAATCAAAACTGATGAAGGCTCAAAAGTAATCTATTAAGCGGAGGAACTTATGGCGAAAAGATATTATTGGTTAAAGCTTCCTGACGGATTTTTCCGTCAGAAGGCTATCAAAAAACTTCGGAAGATTGCCGGAGGAGACACCTACACAATTATTTACCTGAAAATGCTTCTTGTGGCAATGAAACAGGATGGGAGACTTTACTTCGAGGGAGTAGAAGCAACATTCTATGACGAGCTTGCCCTTGATCTGGATGAAGAAGTCGAAAATGTAAGAATGACGGTTATGTTTTTGATTCAGCAGGATCTCATGCAGCTGATTGACGAAACCGAATATTCGCTGTCAGAATGCGCTAAAATGACAGGTTCCGAGAGCGCCAGTGCTGAAAGAATGCGACGGTTAAGAGATAAAAAAGCGTCACAATGTGACATTGAAGTGACGGAACCGTTACGCATAGGTGACGTAGAGAAAGAGATAGAGAAAGAGATAGAGTTAGATAAAGAGAAAGATAATAAAAACATTAGCTTGGAGCTTAAAGACTCCAAGCAGAACACGTTCATCTCTCTTCCTCTGGTTACAGGCTCAGGAAATTATGATGTGACATTTGATTATCTCAATTCACTGAGAGAACTGTTTCCGGCACTGGATGTTGAACAGGAGTTTAGATCAATGGCGGCATGGCTTGACAGCCACCCTCGTAATCGCAAAACACCGAGAGGGATCAAGAGATTTATCACTGGTTGGTTAGAACGTTCACAGAATTCAATGCCGGCATCCAGAACTCCTGTGACACAAGCGCCGGCCGCAACACGAAATATGTCTACCAGTCAATACATGGAGGCAACAGCTGGATGGTACAAAGGGACAGGTGATGGAAGTGACGCAACAGGAATTTGATCTTATCAGGGCTTCAATCAAAAGCGCATATCCGACATTCAATGTCATGCCAGACCAGTACAGCATCAGAATGTGGTACCGCATGCTAGGAGATCTGGACTATAAGCTTTGCGAAACAGCATTGATGGAACTGTTTGCCACTCATACATACCCGCCGCAGATTTCTGAGATACGGGAGAAATGTGCAGAATATACAGTTCCACACCTCAAAGACCAGGGAGAGGCCTGGGGAGAAGTGCAGAAAGCCATTAGCCAGTATGGATATTACAGGCAGGAAGAAGCACTGGAAAGCCTGACGCCGATAGTCAGAGAGGCGGTAAAACGGCTTGGCTTCCGGGAGATATGTCTTGATGAGAACCAGGATGCTGTCCGAGCACACTTCTTCAAGATATATTCAAGCCTGATCGAGCGCAAGACGAACGATGCAAAGCTTCCTCCGAGTATTCTCGAAGCGAAAAATAAATATATTGCACAGCTTACCACACATGAAAATGTGGCAATAGAACAACAGCACCGGGAACAGATAGCAGAAGAACCAGAACGTGCGACACCAGAGTATATAGATATGCTGATGCGGGAACACGGATTCAAGAGGTGACAGCATGGAGCAGATAGAGAAAATACAGGGAACAGAGAAAGAGTTCATAAAAGTCTTTCAAGAGCTGTGTTACAGCCGGAGTTCATGGCAGGTGTGGGCCGATCTGATGGCGGCAATGGCTTGCACACTGGCGAATTCTGTGAATAAAACACTCCCGACGTATAAGGCGAGGGAAAAAGAATATGCAGAGTGTATTGAACGTCTTGGAGGAGTAGAGAAACCGGCAAAGTGTTTCGCGATTGTCGTAGAGGCACTGGAAAGAAATCCAGATCAGGATTTCCTTGGGAGGTTATACATGAGCCTCGAACTGGGAAATCACTGGAAAGGCCAGTTTTTCACACCGTATGATGTCTGCAGATGCATGGCAGAGTTGACGATACATGACAATATGCAGAAACTGCAGAACAAAGAATGGGTATCTGTTAACGATCCTGCCTGCGGAGCCGGAGCAACACTTATAGCAGCGGCGAATACATTTCGCCGGAAAGGGTTTAATTACCAGACTCAAGTGCTGTTTGTTGCAAATGATATTGACCGGGTAACTGCACAAATGTGCTTTATACAGTTGTCGCTTCTTGGCTGTCCAGGATATGTAGCAGTTGCAAACACACTATCAAATCCAGTAGCAGGCAATACACTTATGCCAGAGGAAAGACCTGAACAGGAATTCTGGTACATGCCATTTTATTTCAGACCGGAGTGGAACATGAGAAGACAACTTCAAATTCTTAGACACAGACAACGACGGCCCACATTATTTGGAAGAGCACCGGAACAGATAACATTTCATTTTGATTTCGAGAAAGGAGAATACAAATGTCAGAACAGTTAAAACAGGAAGTGGACACTGCTGAAATCGACCGTTTAGAGACGGAAACGGACGTGGACAGTAAAACGATAGGGCAGGACGAAACAGAACTGCCAGAGAGCAAATTAGAGGACGAGAGCGGCAATGAATCGTCAGCAGAAGCAGAGAAAACTGAAAACACAAAATCAATAAAGCAGAAAGCAAAAGAAAAGCTGGAAGCTGAAAAGAAAAAAGCAACCCAGAAGAATTTTGCGGATCCGATCATTACTTATCTGTTGAAAAGATGCGAAGAGGATCAGGGACTTGCTAAGGACGTAATGCAGGAGGGCAAGACCTGGAACAAGTGCTTTAACTATATTGTCGAACAGGCCAGGAAGCAGTCGAATGACAGAAGTACAGCAGTTGAAGACCGAGTTGTGTATGAATGGGCCGAAGATTATTACCACAAGTATGAAAAACCGGAAACCGCCAAAAAGGAAAAAGGCAAAAAGCCTGCGACAACAAAAAAGACAGAAGCACCAGCTAAAAAAGTCACAGAAATCAAGAAAGATGTCCAGAAAACAAAGAATGGTTCTGAGACTTCTGAAAAGCCAGCGAAAAAAGATGCTGCATCTAAGCAGCAGAAAACTGAAAAAACAAGTACAAAAAGCAGCGGCCTGAACGGTCAGATGTCACTGTTCGATCTTCTGTAGGAGGATGTCGCATGGAAAAGAGAAAATTAGCACAGATTCCAAGAGAAGAAGCCACAGACGAAATGGTCAGGTTTGCGGAACGAGCTGCGGGAACGCATATTGTTACAACCAGAGATATAGAAAAAGACCTTTTAATGGTGACATTCTATCCCATTGACAAATTGAAGAAAGGAGAAAAGGGTGCTCAGTTAAGAACATTTTTCTCCAAGAATGATTACATATCACAGGATCTGGCCTCTGAAAGAGTGAAATGGCTGACTGCAGCTTTTGATCGGATGGAATGTATTCGCCTGTATGAATATCACTGGGATAGAGATAAGGGGAACAGATATACCCCGAACATGTTTTTCTGGACGGATGCAGACATTGATCGTATGCGTGGATTTTTCAAAGAATGGAGTACAGAAAAAGATGTTAAAGACTGGACAGCTGTGACACGTTTTCAGGATATGGTTAAACAGAAACGGCTAGATGAAAAGCATGCCAAAGAAACCAATCCGATTGACGCAGTGATGGATACAGTAAAAGAAATTCCGGAAGAATTTAAAAAGTGGGTGTCTGAAAAGGCAATGTCATTCAGCAGGTATCTGATATATTCACCCAAGTACACAAAGAAGTGGGCACTGGTGAGATGTACACATTGTAACGGTGTGAAAATAGTAGACCGAACGAAAATTCGCTTGAGAAACAATGAAAAAGGCGTATGCCCGATTTGCGGAAGCCCTGTTACCATCAAAGCACAGGGACGGATGCCAATACATATAATTGATCGCAGAGAGGTTTCTTTTATTGAGCCACGCAAAGATGGATTTCTTTGGAGATATTTCACAGCCAGCAGAGAAGTGAAGAAAGACGGAAAGGTATTTAACTGGCTGTACGAAGATGTACGAACGTTTTATAAATTTGCATCAGACGGAACTCCTTGTACAAGTAGTTATGAATACCGGGAATACAAACAGACTGGGATTGTACGATGGTGTACGAATGAAGGATATAGAGATTATGCAAGCTGTACCTTATATCCCGAAAATTTACCAGAAGCATGGAAAGACACACCGATGAAATACTCGGCACTGGAAATTTTGTCAGAGAATAGACCGAGTGAACAGATACGTTATGCCAATGCTATTTACAGATATCAGGAGTTTCCACAGCTTGAATGGTTCATAAAAATGGGTCTGTATAAACTGGCCGCGCATCTAATCAATGAGTATCACGATGGTGCCTTTGGACATGAAAGCCGAAATGGGGTCAGGGGACTTAGAAAAAATGGAAAAACAGTATTTGAAATCCTTGGCCTTACAAAGGAGAACACACGAGTACTGCAGTCCATTGATGGAAATATTGACGAGCTGAGATTATTGCAGGAAGCACAAAGCTCCGGATACAACCTGAAAGCGGAAGAATTGGAACGGTTCTATAAACTCTTTGGATGCAATACAACGCTGATACGGAAAGAAAACAGACATTCAACGATTCATAAGATCTGCAGATATATCGAGCGTGAAGGTTCCGATTATCGAGTAGGAGAACGTGGAGGGTGTTGGAGATATTCTTATATGCAGCGCAAAGAAAGACCGGATATCAGGGAAGAACGTTTGCAGAATTGTGCCAAGGACTGGTTGGATTATCTGGTTTGGTGTAAAGAACTGAAATATGACCTCACCAATATGTTCTTCTATTTTCCGAAGAATTTCAAAAAAGTTCATGACAGGACAGCAGCGGAATATCAGGCAGTACAGGATAAAAAGGCCGCAGAAAAGAAACGGCAGGAAGAAGAACGGATAAAACGGGAAGCTGAGGTTATGAAAAAACTTCTGGAGGAAATGCTCAAAGAGAATGCCGGCATAGATAATGCTTTCCTGATAAAGGGAAAAGGATTGATATTGAGAGTGCCAAGAGATGCACAGGAAATCAAGAACGAAGGAGCTGCCCTTCACCATTGCGTTGGAACTTACGTTGACCGAGTGGCCAAAGGGCAGACGCACATCTTTTTTGTACGAAGAGTGGAAGAACCCGATACACCATATTTCACAATGGAATATAACAAAGGTCGAGTGATCCAGTGCAGGGGCAGTCACAACTGTGGGATGCCGGCATCGGTAAAAGCTTTCGTAGCTGCGTTTGAGAAGTTGATGAAAGAACGGGAAGAAAAGATAGAAAGGAAGTGCGGGTAATGGCGAAGCAGATTATCAGAAGCATCAGAAAAGGTTCTGTGCAGTGGAATGAAGAGGACAGACTGCAGATGGTTTCCATGCTTGCAAAAGCAGGATATGCAGTGCAGGTTGTGAGAAAAGAAGTTCCTGCCGGAGAGACCAGAAAAACAACCCAGTATGAATATGTGATCGAGTACGGAGAGAGGGTGGAGTAATGAAAACCATGAAGCCCGTTGCTACAACAAGAATTCATATCAAGTATGGATTTGTAAAAGTAAAACAGGAATATTATATCTGCCCCATCTGCAGAAATGTATTGAATGCAGGACCGGATTATCAACCGGAGCATTGCGATAAGTGCGGACAGGCGCTGGATTTTTCAGAAACAGAATGGAAAGAAGATAGACAGATCGGGTTCGTAGAACCAGAAGCCGTGTAAGAAAGGAGACAGAATGACTAAGAAAAGTTGCAGAAGAACAATGGATGAAAATAAAATCCATGAGAAAGCAGTAAAAATGAGAAAAAAGACAGATGAACAGCTGGTTCATTATGTGGAAGACAGAGTGGAGAAAGCCAGAAGCGAAGGGTTCAACGAAGGCAAGGCTTTAGCTAAAAATACAACAAAGGAGTTTATTGTATTGCTTCAGCAGAATAAGATTCCGGGAATCGGAGCAGTAACAATCAATAAGCTGTTGAAAGTGGCAGGTGAGCATGGATACTTATAATCGTTCAATCATAGGGCTTAAAAGCAGATCAAACGGCGAATATTTTGAAAGAATGATTATGGCAGCTTCCCGGTTCTATGAGGACCGGGGGATAGCTGTTATAGATAAAACCCCTGAAGCTTTTAAAGTGATTAAGCCGTATAACAGAGACAGAGGCCAGTTCATATGTTGTTTTACACAACAGGCTCAACCGGATTTTAAAGGCGCCCTGATGGACTCTACAATGGTTCTGTTTGATGCGAAACATACAGATAAAGGCCAGATCAGTCGGAATGTTGTGACAGAAGAGCAGGAGGAATGCTTTGAACGTTACATGAAGATGGGGGCCATGTGCTTCTTGGTAATATCCCTCGAATTCGAGGAGTTTTACAGGGTTCCATGGATCGTATTCAGAGACATGAAAAAAATCTACGGACATAAGTATATGAATCGTGAGGAACTGGCGCCTTATAGAGTTAAATATAACAACGGAGTTGTGAAATATCTGGACGGGATAACACTCCGGGAAAGGAACGAAGATGAAAGTACAGAAGTATGAGATTTCCAGAACTATTGATAAATTGAAAAGTATTGTGCAGAAGAACGACCAGTTTCCGGCATTAGGAGGCGTTCTGGTAAAGGACGGGTATTTAATCGCATCCAATACAGAAATGACCATGCAGCTCAAATTAGAGGCCTCTAAAGGCAGTTGTTTCATCATTCCTATGAAAGCTTTTGATGTAATTAAAAATCTTCCGGATGGCGAAGTGATTATTGATGCAGACGGCAAAAACATTGTTACGATCAAGACAAAAGCTATAAAGAATAAATACCAGAGCTATCCTCCGGAAGAATTCAGTTTTGATATTACAGAAGATCTGGATGCCCCAGAAGTTGTGATCAATGGTAAGAGGATGATGGAAGCAATTGGACATGTTATCTATGCAGCTGCAGACAGCAGTTCTGCAACACAGATGATGGGTGTGTACTTCGAAGGTGGAGAAAACAAGATTAAGTTGGTCGCACTTGACGGACATGTCGTAGCAGTTGATTCGATACCGACTGACGGTACCGCAGATATGAAGCTGATAGTGCCTAAAACAGTGGCAAAGAAGCTTGTGTCAATGGGAATTATTGATGATGTTGCTGTTACATATACAAAAAATAGAGCGGTATTCAAATCAAAAGAATATACCATTTACACGAGGTTAATAGAGGGTAAGTATTTTGATTACAATAGATTTTTCATGGCGGGAAAGATGAAAACTTATGTTTCCAGACCGGAATTAGTTGCGGCAATGACCAGAGCAAAGATGTGTACGGAAGAAAAGAAACCTGCAGTCTTCGAAATGAACGAAGATCAGTTAAATATTCGCATTGCCGACAGACTTACGGATTATCAGGAAGAGGTGAAGCTTCAGGATCCGCTTCCTGAACCGTTAAAAATTGGTTTCGATTCTAAATTGGTCCTTGAAACACTGAAATCATTCACTTGTGAAAATATAGTCATGAATTTCTCAGGACCTAAGATGCCGGCAGTTGTTGAAGCGGAAGACAGTGACATGAAAGCTATCGTGCTTCCAGTAATGATAAGAGAGGAATAAAAACTATGATTGAGATCTTGGATATGAAAGATGTAAAAGATGCAACGCCAGAAGAACTGGAAGAGCTTCGTCGGAAAGGATTCTTTCCGAAAACCAGATCCAAAAGAATTTCCGGGAAACCACTTACTCCATATGAAAGAACCAGAGCACAGGTGGCTGCTACCGGGAATAGATGGGCAATGGAGAACTTCTACGCCACACACAGCTGAAAGGAGATATTCATGGGAATGTATCATAAGAACCATCTTGTTGGCCCTGGTTTTAAAAGACGGGCAAAACGTCAGACTTCGAAAGGGATGAGAAGAGCTGCAAAGAAAAGTTGCAGAGAACATTTCGAGGATAGTATTACATTGACAAGGAAAAGCCATAATTTACATGGCATAGACTCATGGAAATTTAGTTGAGAGAAGAAAAAGATGGCGAATTTATATAATTTGTGCAGAAAGGACGGGACAGTGATGGAATACTCCATCACTGCATCCGACATAGCAAAGCGAATTGGATGCGATCGACAGGATATCTATTCTTCGGCAAGCTATGGGCTCCTGATCAAGAAAGAGTATTATGTAGAAATTACAGATCGTCCGTTGAGCTGGAAGAAAGATATTGATCTGCTGACAGAATATGATAATGTTCGGAAAAAGTTTCTTAGGAGGTGCGGAAAGTGAAAATATATAAAGCAGTGCATGAGAGAGAAAACAAGTGCAAGGAATTGCACAAAGAGATGAATATGAATGTAGGCCCGACCAGACTGGTTCAGCCGGATTTTTACCTGTTGGTCGATGTGGATGACCTGCAGAAACAGGTGAATGCCTTGGAAAATGAAGTTCATCGCATGAAAAGAGTAGAAGCGAGAAGGAGATGGCGTTATGGAAGAAAAAAATATTAAGATAACAATTAATGTTGAATGCTCGGAAAAATCTAGTGTAAAAAAAGAACAGATTGCTGGATATCTGCTGAGAGCTATTGCGGGAGTAACTGCAAACAATAAATGCCTTATTACAAATTATGTATGTGAAATAAATGAGAAAAATGATGATAAGTTACAGGAGAAATATATCACAGGAAAACCTAAACTTACAAAAGACGAAAAGAGTTTTCTTGAAGCGCTAGATCCTTCGTGGAGTTACATTCTGAGAAACGGAAGGGGGCAACTATACCTTGGTAGAAAAGTTGAGTCTATGTACGGAAGTACATACAAATATTTGTGTTTAGAGGGTATAACAAATGCAAAGTTTGATTTTATTGAAGCAGAAGATAGAAGTTGGCTGATTTCCGATTTAAAAGAATGCGAGGTGGAAGTATGAGTGATATGAGACTGATTGATGCAGATAAGTTGATATTACATTTAAACGATTATGCCCTGCAAGAATCTCCAAGCGATGTAGAGTCTGCTGGGGACAGAAAAGTTTCAATGGCAGTATATAAAGCAATAACGGATTGTATTAGAGCTGTGGACGAACAGCCGACAGCTTTTGATGCGGACAAGGTTGTGGAGCAGTTGAAAACAAAAAAGACAAGAACTGCTGCATTACAGAAAGCATCGGAGTATTTCGAGGGTGAAACTGATGCGTTTGAAGTTGCAATCAAAATCGTGAAAGGCGGTGGAGTTGAATGAAATATCCAGAAGAAATGTATATTGATAGCCAGATTTTTGCAGGAGACATGGATGGCTCAGAATCCAATCTGACAGAAAAAATCGTAAAAATAAGGACTTCTCATTTATGCTGCGTATGTGAAAAACAGGTACCTAAAGGCGAAAGAATGTTGAATCAAAAAGCAATAGTAGAAGGACAAGGTTGGCGCAGTTGCTATATCTGCCTACCATGTGTTGAAAATTGGTTAGAAGAATCAGGACAAGTAGAGGATGGTGGAGTTAATGAGAGAAATTCTTTTTAAGGGAAAGAAAAAAGATAACGGTGAATGGATAGAGGGATACCTGTTGGATGGTGGAATGCCGGGAGAAAAGCGAATATTCATAGGGAAATTGGTAATAGGCAAATGGACCGTTATGGCGGATGAATTTGACGAAGTTGATCCGGATACAATATGCGAGTACACAGGATTAACAGATAAGAACGGCAAGAAAATCTGGGAGAATGATATTTTGATGTGTCATGGAAATTCAGAAGACCTTGTAAAAACGGTATTTGGAGAATTTGGTGTAAGAAATATTGAAACCTGGTCCATAGTAGATAAAGTTGTCGGATGGCATTATGAGATTATTCCGACAGATACAATCAGCAGATGTGAACCATTCTGCTATTCAATGCCACTGACCAAAGATTATATCGACAGGTGCGAAATGGAAGTAGTTGGAAGCATTTTTGACAATCCAGAATTAGTGCAAGGAAGTTTATGAGCCGAGATGATTATGCTTTTCACTGCGCAGGATGCCGTTGTAATCATTGTGCAAACAATGTGGAAACAGTAGATAACTGTGCAGAGGAAGCGATAAAAGCCTGCTTCGTCTGTGACGAATGTAATTGGTATGATGGTAACTTGAAAAATAGAGATATGACATGTAGGCAGTGCGAAGATTATATTGTAACAAATCAACATGCTGAGTATTTAAGAAAAAGGATAAAGGTGATAAAAAGATGAAAAAACAGTGGAATTATGTTGAAAAAGACGGAAACCCGAAAAAGGCAGGGCTGTACTGGGTGACGCTTATTTATCCAGAGAGAAAAGATGGTAAAAAGACAGGAAAATTTATGGCTGAGGTTGATACCAGATATTTCGCAGATTTGGACAAAGAGCCAGATTTAAGAGGGTTGACCATGGACGGAGAACCAGATAGCGGTTTCGCATGGACAGAAGAATACGGAAGTATTTCAGGAGAAAGAGTGCATGCTTGGATGCCTATGGAAGATATTGGAATTGCTGAGTTGCCGGAGGGAGTTGAAAACCGAAACTTTGAGTCTATGGAGGTGTAAAGATGGCGATATTTCATAAAACATTGCAGTATCATGAAGATACAACGAAGAAAAGAGAACTTAATCAGGAAGATGTAGAATTTCTGAAAAGATTACAGCTTGAGATGAATACTCAGGACACAACAGGAACAGCGGATCCTCGCTTCTGGGTTATTAAAGGCAGTGAGAGAGTGATCAATAATGAGGATCCGGACGAGCTGTGCTTGCAAGTAGATGGAAGCACAGTTACAAGTACAACGGAAGAAACGGTGAAGTATCTCAATGATAACATCTTGCCAGGCAACAATATCGATAGGGAAAACTGTAGAATTGAAACAGGGTATACACATGATTTCGAGTTGACGTATATGGAGGATGGAGAAGAAGTGTATGAGGATTTGTCAACGCAGGAAGTGAATGAATTTCTTGCCAACAATGGACATGATGATACCATGATAATTGGTATTTCGATCAGACCATTTATGTGCCCAAACACGATGTTTCTTACAGAGAAAGAAGCCAGGGAACATCTTGAGAGAAATTATTATCATTACTCAGAAGACGCACATACATATTGCATGGTTGCGTGGAGATCCCCGGAAGTAGAAAAATTATGGAAGATATTACGGGAAACACAATGGGATTGAGAAGAGCCATTGAAATCGTGAAAGGCGGTGGAGAAATTGAAAGAGGTGAAATCTGATGTCTTTGGAAAATATAGGAAATATTCATACTGATTTAATTCCTCTGTCGGTTTTACAGGATGTTGATAAAAGAATTTCTGATTGGCTTGCAATGGGTGGCAAAGAGGATGATTCGTATATACAAAGACAGATAAAGTATTTGAAACAGGTTGAAAAGGCAGCAACCAAAGAAAGGAAATAGAAAAGCAAATGACAGTAAAAATGATTAAAGATGAAGATGGAAATTATGTTCCAGAAGAGTGTTGTAGCTTTTCCAGAAACTTTGAAACGGGAAACATCGAGATAGATCATGTCGATTTACCTTGCGGAGCGGATTGCGATGATCAATGTCAGAATTGTGTAATTCAGCGAATTATGAACGAGTATACAGAACAGGAGAAAGAATTAAAGAAATATCGGGAAATTGGAACGATAGAAGAATGCCAGGTGGCGATGGAAAAATTTATTGAAGAGGCACAATTGCATGAAGCTCTCAGAGTTTTAGGCGAAAGGATGTGAAAAATGAAAGAACTTATATTTTATATATGTGGAATCTTTAGTTGCATGATCGTATGGTTCTTGTGGGCTATTATAGCCTCTAAAAAGGCCAAAGAAGCCCCTTTGAAAGAGTATGCAAGGATTCATATTGATATCGAAAAAGCTATCAGAGAGAATGAAGAACAGATAGCGGCAGCCAAAAGATATCAGCTTCTCGAAGATCATACGATAGACCAGATGATTCTTCAGTGGAAGATAGAATATCTGCAGAGTCAGAGAAAATGGTTATTTACATTACTTGGTGGTAGAATGGAAGAGGAGGAAAAACAATGAAGTGTAGCTTAAGTACGTATTATAGAATTATAGATTCGGAATTATATAATTTTGAAGATGGATATATGCAGTTAAATGCGGATATAGATGCAAAGACCATTGATCTTGAAAAATACATAAGTAAGCAGAAAAAAGGAATTGCGGAGATGTGTCATGTGCCAGCAGAAAATGTAGTTTCAATATCTCGGATGGAATACGAAACGTACACGGACGAGTGAAGAAAGGAAATTCATATGTACAGCAAATGCCAGAAATGCGGAAGGAAACTGACGGATCCGGAAAGCATTGAGAGAGGATATGGACCAGAATGCTGGGGAAGTATCTTGCCTCATTATTCTATTGAACAGGAGGAACCGGAAGAATCTATTCCAGGCCAAATGACTATAGAAGATTTCTTGGGAGGTTTAAAAAATGGAGGAGAAAAGGATATGTCCTGAATGTGGGAAAGAGTATAGTTTTCGCCCGGCATTATCAAGAAAAGATAACAAAACAATGATATGTCCTAAATGCGGGATGATGGAAGCACTTGATACAGTGCGAGATTTCTACGCTCCGGGAATGACAGATCAGCAATGGAAGCAATATAAAGAGGAGTACATGCTTAAATATATAAAGGAGAATTGAAATGGATAAAAGTTTATATAATGCAAGCGGATGTAAGGACAGAACAGCACATGATGCAATCTGTGCAGCGGATAGAACCCGAACATTAGTGTACAGGGCAAGCAGGACAAAAAAGGATGAGGAAGCAGAACTGTTTGTGAAGATGGTCAAAAGACTTGCAAAAGGATTTGGGTTCAAACTCTGTGACAGAATCAAATTCGAGGATCCTGAGACTGGAAAGAAATATGTGTGAGGTATGGCATGGATACAGAGAAAAAAGTACAATTCGTAGCACTGACAAAAGAGGAAATTGATGCAATGATTCAGCAGGCTGCTCTTGCCGGAGCACAGGTTGCGTCTGATGCAATGATGGTAGGGCAGAGAAAAAGCGAGAAGGAGAAGATTGATCGTCGCTTGCATAACACTGATTTGCTCCTTAGAAATTACAGAACTTTAAAGGCGAGCTACGAAAATGCCGTCTACAAGTCAAAGGAAGGGGAGGTTACAGAGGTACTGGAAGACATCATGACCATGAAAGATGATAAGGTCATAGTGGAGAGCATCAAAACTTCGGCCAAAAGAACCGCTATCATGGTACAGCATATTGACAAAATGCTTGATGTATACCGTATCTATTGTAGCAAATTATCGGAAAAAGATAAGAGACGCTATAAGATTATTAAAGCCCTTTACATATCAAAGACGCCAATGACAATTGCAGAAATTTCAAAAAAATTTTCGGTCAGCAAGGTCATTGTATATGAAGATATCAAAATTGCGAAAGAGCGCCTATCTTCGCTGTTTTTCGGGATTGACGGACTGAGATTTTTTTGAAAAATAGAAAATAACGAAAAGCGTTAACTTAACATTGACTTAATAACGAAAATGGTGTATGATAATCGGGTAAAATTTTATCATGAGCCATGAGCCATCAGAGTGAAATCTGGTGGCTTTTTTAATGTAAACCTTTGGACGGGAGGGATATAAATGTAAAGGTAAAATGCTCCTTTAGAAAAATAAAGGAGATCATACATGAATGGAATAATTATGCTGTTTGTCTACGCAGCGATCATGATACTGGCGACAGTGACCATGACTAAAAAAGAGAAAAATGTAGTAAATTTTTGTGTTGGAAGCCGGTCTGAGAACTGGATCCTGTCCGCACTGAGTATTGCGGCGACGTGGATCTGGGCGCCGGCTTTGTTTGTTTCAACAGAAAAAGCATATTCGGCCGGATGGATTGGGCTTTTCTGGTTCTTAGTGCCAAATGCTTTATGCTTGGTGATATTTATTCCTTTTGCAAAGAGAATCCGGAAGGAAATGCCGGAAGGAATGACACTGTCTGGTTACATGAAAGAAAAATACAAATCCGATGGAGTGAAAAGAGTTTACCTCTTTCAGCTGATCGGGCTGTCTGTTCTGTCAACGGGAGTTCAGCTTCTTGCAGGAAGTCAGATCCTTAGTGCAGTAACAGGAATTTCGTTCAAAGCCATGACTATTCTGCTTGCTTGCATAGCAATTTCATATTCCCTGTTCTCCGGAATCAAAGCATCTATGCTTACAGATGCTATTCAAATGGTATTCATGCTTGTTGCATGTAGCCTATTTGTAATATTCGGAGTAAGAAATACAGGAACACAGGGCATTATACAGGGACTGAGCGGTATATCAGGAGACTACACAACACTATTCTCTGGAAAAGGAGTAGAGATTTTCTTAGCCTTTGGGCTTCCGACAACGATTGGACTTTTATCCGGGCCGTTTGGAGATCAGAGCTTCTGGCAGAGAGCGTTTGCAGTAAAAAAAGAGAAGCTGGGAAGAGCGTTTCTTCTTGGAGCAGTTCTTTTTGCGGTGGTTCCGCTGTCAATGGGAATTCTTGGATTTATGGGAGCCGGTGCAGGATATCAGGCACAGAACCTTGAAATCATCAATTTTGAATTGATCCGCCACTTTTTCCCGTCCTGGGCAGTATTGCCGTTCCTTTTCATGATTGTTTCCGGATTGCTGTCTACAGTGGATAGCAACCTGTGCGCAGTATCTTCACTTACGACAGATATTGCAGGAGGAAAAGACATCAGGAAGACCAGAGCTGCAATGGCAGTGCTTCTGATCGCTGGCATTCTGATTGCAAATATCCCGGGAATTACAGTGACACATCTATTTTTGTTCTATGGCACACTGAGGGCGTCAACATTACTTCCAACAGTCATGACACTGAAAGGGGTAAGACTGAATGCAAAAGGGATTATCACAGGTGTGGTTGCTGCACTGGCTGTAGGGCTTTCTGTATTTGCCTACGGCAGCGTTTTGAATAGTGGACCATATAAAACACTGGGAAGCTTGCTTACAGTCCTGTTGAGCGGAATTATTGCCTTGGCCGCTTCCGGAAAGGAGAGACGCTATGCTCGGTAGAAAACAATCCGTTCGAAATAATGAAGACTGGAAGAATGCGCTTGAACACATTGAAGAGACGGTGTCAAAGAAAGAACTGGATTCCCTTGTGAAAAAGACAGTGAAAGACATCAAAGAGAAATGCAAGGGGAAAAAGGCAGCCTATGCATGGAGTGCGGGAAAAGACTCCCTGGTACTTGGAGAGATATGCGAGAAAGCTGGCATCGATCAGAGCGTCCTTGTGAGATGCAATCTGGAATATCCGGCATTTATTGCATGGATAGAGCAGAATAAACCTTCTAACCTTGAGATTATCAATACCGGACAGGACATGGAATGGCTGAAAAAGCATCCGGATATGTTGTTTCCGGATAAAAGCAATAAGGCAGCACAGTGGTTCCATATCGTACAACACAGGGGACAAGCACGATATTATAAAGAGCATCAGTTAGAAATACTCCTGCTCGGACGCAGAAAGGCAGACGGCAATTATGTTGGAAAAGGTAATATCTACACTAATTCAGCCGGAATCACCAGATACAGCCCTCTCGCAGAGTGGAGACATGAAGATATCCTGGCATACATTCATTACTACGATGTAAAACTCCCGCCAATATATGACTGGGAGAAAGGATATTTATGCGGTACACACCCATGGCCTGCCAGACAGTACATGGAAACAGAGCAGCAGGGTTGGACAGAGGTATACAATATTGATAAAAGCATTGTTGAGGAAGCGGCTCAGTATTTTGATGGAGCTGCTGATTTTTTAAAGACAATTAAATAGCCGGTTGCAGCCGGAAGCCATTGCCCTTCAGAAATGGAGGACAAGCAAGATGAAAGTAACAATCAAAAAATTGAGTGTTCTGAAGCATCCTGAGAAAAATGTCAGGATTCATTCAGAACAGCAGATCAGGGAGCTGAAGAGATCACTTGAAAAGTTTGGTCAGACACGAGCACTGGTCATTGATGAAAACAATATCATTCTGATTGGTAACGGTTTGTATGAAGCTATGGTGAGTCTTGGCTATCAGGAAGCAACTGTATATGTAAAAGCAGGGCTTTCTGAGAACGATAAAAAGAAACTCATGATAGCTGATAATAAGACCTATGCTCTTGGAATCGACAATCTGGAAACCCTAAATGAGTTCCTTGAGGAACTGCAAGGGGATCTGGATATCCCCGGATATGATGAAGAAATTTTGCAGCAGATGGTTGCTGATGCGGACGAAGTAACTGACAAGCTCTCGGAGTATGGCACATTGGATGAATCTGAGATTCAGAAGATGAAAGAGGCAAATGAAAAGAGAGAACAGAAAGCAGTATCAGAAGAAAAGCCGGACAATAATTCAGAGAACAGTTCGGAAAAGCCGAACACTTCGGATAATCCGACAGCAGGAGGACAGAGAACCACTGAAGCAGAACCGGAAATAACAGAAACCCGGAAGTTTGTTATCTGCCCGAACTGCGGTGAAAAGATATGGCTGTAAAACGATGTGAAGCCAATATCAATGTTGTAAAAGCTGCAGAGATCCGGATAAAAAATGTATTCGGAAATGGTCTGCCAGTGTTCTTTTCCTTCAGTGGTGGAAAGGACAGTTTATGCGTGGCACAGTTGATAGTAAATCTAGCCAACCGGGGCGAGATCGATATGAAGCAGCTTACAGTGCAGTTCATAGATGAAGAGGCAATATTTCCTTGCATGGAAGATATGACAAAGAAATGGCGGCGTATCTTTATGATGATGGGAGCAAAGTTTGAATGGTATTGCGTGGAGGTAAAGCATTTTAACTGCTTCAATGAACTGTCAAATGACGAAACATTTATCTGCTGGGATTCTACGAAGCAAGATGTCTGGGTAAGACAGCCACCTTCATTCGCAATAAGGAACCATAAACTGTTACGCCCAAGGATTGATGCTTATCAGGATTTCCTGCCGAGAACAACCGTATCCGGAATTACAATGGTTGGCATCAGGACAGCGGAATCCGTACAGAGACTTCAGAATATTGCGTCCATGACAAAAGCAGGAAATAAAATGACCGCAAAGAAACAGGTGTTCCCAATCTACGACTGGACAGACAATGATGTATGGCTGTTTCTTCTGAGAAACCATGTCGATATCCCGGAGATATATCTGTTTCTCTGGCAGTCTGGATCAAGCAAGAGACAGATGAGGGTATCTCAGTTCTTTTCTGTTGATACGGCCAGAAGCCTCGTGAAGATGAATGAATATTATCCAGATCTCATGGAACGGATCATCAGAAGGGAACCGAATGCTTATCTAGCTGCCCTGTATTGGGATAGCGAGATGTTCGGCAGAAGTTCCAGAAAAAGGAAAGAGGCGGAAGCAGGACAGGAGCAGAAAGATTATCGGCAGGAGCTGATATATCTTTTTAATCACATGGACGTTTTCTTCGACACTCCGCATAAAAGGCATGTGGCAGAACGATACCGTAATTTCTTTATGGCGGTATCAGCAATAGCAACGCCGACTGATTACAAGCATATATACGAAGGTCTGACTTCGGGAGATCCCAAAATGAGGGCATTCCGGGCACTATACCAGAGAATATATGGACGATATATTAATGATGCGAAGAAAGGAGAACACCATGGATAATAAGCTGTCAGCACCGTTATCTACCCTACGATGGGTAAACAGGGACTCATTAAAACCGAATGATTACAACCCGAACAAAGTTTCGAAGGAGAATTTGAAACTGCTTATCCAGTCTATTCTCACGAATGGTTGGACACTTCCGATTGTTGTTCGCCCAGACATGACGATCATCGATGGATTCCACAGATGGACAGTTGCCGGAATGGAACCGTTATGTTCTAAACTGGATGGGAAAGTTCCTGTTGTTATTGTAGAACATAAAGAGCATTCAGAAGATATTTATGGTACCGTAACTCATAACAGAGCAAGAGGTACACATTTACTCGAGCCTATGAAGAAAATCGTAAAAGAACTCATGAATGAGGGAAAGACGATTGAGGAAATTGGCAAACAGCTTGGAATGAAGCCTGAAGAAATCTTCCGATTATCAGATTTTTCAAAAGAGGACTTTTTGAAGATGATGACTAAAGGGGTGACAGGATATTCAAAGGCTGAATTTATTACGAAAATTTAATATTGTTCTATATACAATAGAACAAAAAGCAGGGAGAGGGAGTACAACCTCTCCCTTTTGCATATGCCGAAATAAGATGATGGAAGGGAGGGGTGTCCATTGGCAAGGGCAAGAAGTCCCAACAGCATTGAAGCTGAGGAAATGTATAAGAGAGGGATGAAACTTGTTGATATTGCCAAGAAGTTGGACGTCCCGGCCAGCACAGTTCGGCGCTGGAAATCAACCCAAAATTGGGATGGAGATACAAAAAAGAAAAAAAACGAGCGCTCGCAAAAGAAAAAAACGAGCGCTCGCCATAAAGGTGGACAGCTTGGAAACAAAAATGCTGTAGGAAACAAAGGCGGTCCATTGAAACCGGGGGATAAGATTGCAGAGAAACACGGAGCGTACTCTTCCGTATATTGGGATGTCCTTGATGAATCTGAAAAAGATATGATCGAAGATATTCCGATGGATGAAGAAATGCTCCTGATCGAACAGATTCAGCTCTTTGCCGTGAGGGAAAGACGAATCATGGCGGCAATCAATAAATACCGGAATATGAATGGAGAAGTATCTTTGTTCGGCTTCACCAGAACTGAAGACAAGCGAGCTTTCAAATCAGATGAAGATAAACAGCTCTATGAAGAACGCATTGAAGAAAAGGTTGCTTCTGGAGATCGTCTTCCGGGTAACACATATAACATGATGACAAATATGGAAAACAAGGACAATATGATTGCTCGTTTGGAAAAAGAACTTTCTACTGTACAGTCAAAGAAGACCAAGGCTATTGAAGCACTTGCGAAGCTGAGACTTGAGAAGCAGAAGATTGCCGGAGAAAGCAAGGGCAATGAGGTTGTTCGTGCTTGGGCTGAAGCTGTAGTGAAAGCAAGGAGGGAAGAGAAACATGATGGATGATACGGCGTTCTCTGAGTTCCTTGACGAAAGCATTCCCTTGTGGCGTGATGATCCAGTCATGTTTTTTCGGGAAGTTCTGAATTTCGAACCAGATGAATGGCAGGCACAAGCAGCTAGAGACTTGGCTGCAAACCCAAAGGTAAGCATTAAATCCGGACAGGGTGTTGGAAAGACTGGTCTTGAAGCAGCGGTGTTCCTGTGGTTCGTTACCTGTTTTCCACACCCAAGAATCGTTGCGACAGCACCAACCAAACAGCAGTTGCACGATGTCCTCTGGTCTGAGATTTCCAAGTGGATGAGCAAGTCCGAACTGCTCTCTATACTTCTAAAATGGACAAAGACATATGTTTATATGGTTGGAGAGGAAAAGCGTTGGTTTGGTGTTGCCAGGACTGCTACAAAGCCAGAGAATATGCAAGGTTTCCATGAAGATAACATGCTTTTTATCGTTGATGAAGCTTCCGGTGTTGCGGATCCAATCATGGAGGCTATCCTTGGTACCTTATCTGGAGCAAACAATAAACTTCTTCTGTGCGGAAACCCAACGAAGACATCTGGAACCTTTTATGATTCCCATACAAGAGACAGGGCATTGTACAAATGCCATACGGTTTCTTCTATGGACAGCACCAGAACAAATAAAGAGAACATAGATTCTCTTGTTCGAAAATACGGATGGGATTCTAACGTGGTCCGTGTTCGTGTCAGGGGCGAGTTCCCGAACCAGGAGGACGACGTATTTATTCCGCTGAGCATTATTGAACAATGTAGCAGCAGGCTTTTAGAACTGGATGATACAGATGGAATGCAGTTTGTATCATTGGGGGTGGATGTGGCCCGTTTCGGAGATGATGAAACGATCATATATCGTAATTATCATGGTCATTGCAAAATAGTCCGGAACAGGCGAGGACAGAACCTGATGGCCACTGTAGGGGATATCGTACAGGAATTCAAGAAGATATACAGAGAACATCTAGCGTATGAAGGCAAGGTATATGTGCAGATTGATGATACAGGACTTGGAGGAGGCGTCACTGACCGACTAAAGGAAGTCCGGAAAGAACAAAAGTTGTACAAGATGCAAGTTATCCCGATAAATGCCGCTGAAAAGATTGAGACTGATACGGCAGCAGGTAAAGACGCAGCTGAAAGGTACAATAACCTGACTACCGCTATGTGGGCCAGTATGCGAGATCTCCTTGATAACAAACAGATTGTTATTGAAGACGATGAGCAGACGATTGGTCAGCTTTCTTCCAGAAAATACACCATGGCCAGTAATGGAAAGCTTGAGATTGAACCAAAAAAGGAAATGAAGAAAAGGGGACTTGATTCTCCTGACCGGGCAGATGCTCTTGCGTTGGCATTATATCTCGGAAAGATTAAGAAGCATACCGGTAGTGCACCAAGTGTTGGCACGATGAAGAAATTGTCAAAAGATAATTATTGGGGCTGATATAGCCAGAAAGAGAGGTGATGAAGATGAAAGAGTATGGACGGATTGGACAGAAACGCTGGGAAGGCGTGTTTAATGAAGAGTTTCTTCCTGAGCTGTCTGGAATAAGAGGCATAAAGACATATCGTGAAATGTTGGATAATGACGATACGATTGGAGCGATAATGTTTGCCATTAAGATGCTGATTCGCCAGGTTAAATGGCATGTTGAGCCGGGTGGCGATAGTGCAAAGGATCGAGAGGCAGCAGAATTTGTAGAATCGTGCATGGACGATATGCAGAACACATGGACCGATACCATCTCGGAGGTATTATCATTTCTTGCGTATGGTTGGAGCTTCCATGAAATTGTCTACAAGCGCAGGATGGGAAAAACAAAAAACCGAAAAACATCAAGCAAATACTCAGATGGACTAATTGGATGGCAGAAGATTCCGCCCAGGGCGCAGGACACATTGTACAGATGGGAATATGACGATAAAGACAACTTAATCGGAATGACTCAGCAACCTCCGCCGGATTATGGACTGCTCACTATTCCGATTAACAAAGCAATGTTGTTCAGAACAGAGAGCATAAAAGATAATCCGGAGGGCAGGAGTATTCTGAGAAATGCCTATCGGTCTTGGTACTTCAAAAGAAGAATTCAGGAAATCGAAGCAATTGGAATTGAAAGAGACCTTGCTGGACTTCCGGTATTGCACGCACCAGATGGTGTAGACATATGGGACGATAAAGACCCTGAATTGGTATCTATTAATGCAGCACTTACATCCATGGTCAAGAACATCCGCAGAAACGAATATGAGGGACTTGTTCTTCCGTTTGGATATGAAGCTGAACTTCTGAGCACTGGCGGAACCAGACAGTTTGATACGAATGCCATTATAAATAGATATGATGCCAAGATTGCTCAAACTGTTATGGCGGATTTCATCATGCTGGGGCATGAGCAGACAGGAAGCTTTGCGCTGAGTGAAGATAAAACAGAACTGTTCGCAGTTGCTCTTGGGGCGTTCTTGGATGTCATATGCGAAACATTCAATAATCAGGGCATTCCATCCCTGATCGATATGAATGGCGCTCATTTTGATGCAATAACAGATTATCCACAGCTTGCACATGGCGATGTGGACAAGAGAGATATCACGAAGCTGTCTACATTCCTGAAAGACATGGTTGGAGTTGGAATCCTTATCCCAGATGAAGACCTTGAGGATTATGTAAGAGAAGTTGCCAATCTGCCGGAGAGAACGTTGTCAGATGATCCTAGAAATAAGGATGAACAGCGGGAAGCACAGAGAAGGTCGCCGGAAAAAGAAGGCAAAACATCAGAAGTTGAGCCTGAAGAAAATCAGGAAATCGAAGAAGCGAAGAAACGGTTAGGCAGGTGAGCATATGCTGAAGATGCGGGCAAGGTCTCGAACGATTAAAAAAAGCGTAGAATCACAGAAGGTTCTTGAAGCCCTTGATAATTATCTTGAGAGTAACCTGGACGAGCCGATGAAATGGCTTGTAAGGTTCTGGAAAGATCAGGCAGCGGTAATGTTATACAAAGACCTTAGAGAAATTGTGATAGGAGAAGCGGATCCACAGAGCCTGTTCGACCAATGGTTCTCTGATTATTCCGTATTTCTTTCCTCGAAAATGACAGCATCATGGGAAAGTGCTTATTTTGCGGCGTGGAATTCAACAGCTGAATTTGTTGCTCTGGAAGAGAAGATTAGTTCAGAAATCTATGTGAGAGATTGGGTTATAAATCGAACGGGTAATTTGATTACGAATGTCTGTAGTGATCAGGTGAATGCAGTCCGCTATTTGATTGCAGAAGCGCAGTCGTTAGGCATGAGCAGCGATGAAACCGCTCGATATATCCGGCCAACTATTGGGTTGACAGAGAGACAGGCAGCAGCGAATCTGAGACATTACAACAGTGTAAAGACTCATCTGAAAGCAGATCATCCTCGTATGAAAGAAGAATCAATTGAGAGAAAGGCCAGGACAGCGGCTGCGAAGTATGCTGAACGACAACAGAGGTATAGGGCTGAAACAATCGCCAGGACAGAGATTGCACAGGCATACAATGCGGGAGCAGATGCTTTCATCAGAGAAGCCATGCGGCATGATTTGATGCCGGAAATGAAGAAAGAATGGTCAACTGCTCTGGATGGGAGAGTGTGCCCGGAATGCCAAGCTCTTGAGGGCGTACAGATTAGTATGGATGATAGTTTTGAGACACAGTCAGGAAGAAGGAATGTAACAGTATTATTGCCGCCATTGCATCCTCGGTGCAAATGTGCGGTCAAATATGTGGAGGCAACATATGAAATCGTTTAATGAAATCATGAAGATAAGAGATGAACCGGAATCGAAAGACATACCGGTTGAAAAAAGAAAATTTCAGATCAAGAAATCCGATGATGAAAAAATGCAGGCGTTCGGATGGGCCAATATTTCGATTACCGCAGATGGAGAAGTGCTGGAAGACCTGCAGCATGACATCATCGAACCAGAGGAACTGGAACAGGCGGCATACAAATTTGTTGATCTTTACCGGGAAGGTGGAGAGATGCATATAAGAGGCGGCGTTGCCAGACTGATTGAAAGTGCAGTATTTACAAAAGAAAAGATGGAAGCTATGGGTATTCCAGAGGGAACACTTCCAACGGGATGGTGGATTGGTTTTCAGGTAACAGATGTCGATGTATGGGAAAAGGTTAAAGATGGAACATACTCTATGTTTTCCATAGAGGGAGAAGCAAAGAGAGTAGAAGTGGAAGATGAAGAATCTGATCAATAGGCACCGGAAACGGTGCTTTTTTGATAAATAAAGCGAAAGGAGGGAATGACTTGGCGACAAAACTTGAAGGTCTGCATATAAAGAAAGTTGATTTTGTGGATCAAGGAGCTAACCAGATGGCAAATATTAAGATAAAGAAAAGCAAGGATGGGGAAGAAATTTCAAATCCAGAGGTAGGTCTTTTCAAACGATTTGTGAACTGGATTACGGGTGAATTGAGTAAGTCAGACTCAGAGATTACAAAATCAGCAACAACATTCAATGAACAGATCAACGCTGTCAGCATGGATGCAATCAGGGATGAAATCTGGTCTACTTGCTATGCACTGCAGAATTCACTGAACTCTATTCTGTGCGATGCAGAAATGGACAGTTCTGCGAAGCAGGCCGCAATGGAAACAAGCACAGAACAGTTTGCAGAAGCTATGAAAGGATATATCCCGAACTGGGCTTCTGGCACAGCGACGAATATCAGAAAGAATCTGGATACACCAGATAAAACAGATCTTCAGATGGTTATGAAAGCACATAAGAATCTGACAGATATTATTGAAAAATCAAACGGAGATAATGAGAAAGGGGAATTGGAAGACATGCTTAAAATCAACAAGTCTAAAATGACCGCAGAAGAAAGGGCTGCTTATGAAGAGCTGATCAAGAAATATGCAGTAGAAACAGAAGAACAGACAGAAGAACCGGTTGGAAAGAGCGCACCTAAAGTGGAGGATCCGGATATTGTAGATGATTCCGAAGTTACGAAAACTCAGAAGTCAGTAACACCGCCACCAGCAGCACCTACAACAGAGACAAGTGCAGACACCGGAGATGATATCTACAAAGGATTACATCCTGCTGTAAGAGCAAGATTAGAGGCTCTGGAAAAGAGAGCGGCAGAAGCAGAAGAAAGAGAGCTTCTTGATGTCGCAAAGAAATATGAGATTGTCGGAGAAAAGCCGGAAGAATTAGTGAAAACTCTGAAGTCTTTAAAGGATGCAGGCGGAACCGCATACAATGATATGATTAGCGTTCTGGACAGAAGCGTTGATATGGTTGAGAAGTCTGGCGTATTTGGCGAAATTGGGAAGTCCTTCTCAGGCAATCCTGTAGCATCTATTAAGAAGTCTGCAGCAGAAAGTAAGATCGATACTATTGCAAAGGGGTATATGGAAAAAGACTCTGCTCTGACATATAATGCAGCTCTTGCAAAAGCGTGGGAGGATCATCCAGAACTCTTGGATGAATATGAAGTAGAAGCGGGTTATTGAGAAAGGAGCGAAGAAAGATGGGTACAAACTTTAACGGAACAATGATCAACCAGTCTGTGACTATCGCAGAAAAGGCAGGAGCTGATATTGCAGATGTCCGCAATCTTATTCTGAAATATGATGAAGATGGAAATGTAGTGATCGCCGCAAACGGAACAGCACCCCTGCTCGGCTTATCAATTATCGAAGGTGGCTATAACGATATTTCCGGTGCTGAATCAGGAAAAGTAAAGAAAGGTGATGATCTTGAAATCCAGATCAAGGACATTAGCTATGCAATTGCGTCTGCGGAAATCAAAAAAGGACAGGAAGTCACAGCCACCACAGGTGGAAAGGCAGCAGTAGCTAAAGCGGGAGAGTACGTGATTGGTGTTGCCCTCAATTCTGTGTCTGCCGGAGGATACAGCAGAATCCAGATTGCAAAATATCAGAAAGCAAAAGCGTAAAGGAGGAATGTAAACATGAGAAATACAACAGCGGGAATTAAGGCTGAAATCGCAAAAGGCGTGTTCAGACCCCACACAGCACTTACTAACATGGCACTGGCTTATTACCAGAATGCCAGCAATTATTTCGCAAAAGCTCTTTTTCCAACCTGTCCGGTAGGTCTTTCTTCTGACAATTACTACATTTTTAGCAGAGAAGATCTCCTGAGAGATAACTGGCAGAGAAAACCTGCTTATGGAAAAGTTCCCCCGACAGTAATTGGCGAATCAACTGAAAACTATGTCTGCAAAGTAGATCAGATGATTATGGGTATTGACCAGATTCGCCAGACCGACCTTTCCAGACGTCAGGGTCCATCTATCATCCAGCCCAAACAGCAGCGCACTAGAACAATTGCAGAACAGGCTAACATCCACCAGGACCGTTTATTTGCCGCAAGCTATTTCAAAGAAGGAGCATGGAAGAACGAACTTGAGGGTGTCGATAACACCACTCCAAGCACAAACCAGTTCATTAAATTCAGCAATGCAAATTCTGACCCTATTGCATTTATCGACAAAGAGAAGACCGACATGAACCAGCAGACAGGTCGCATGCCGAATCGTCTTGGCCTTGGTATTAATGTATTTAATGCTCTGAAAGTACATCCGGGCATCCTCGAAAGGGTTAAATACGGTGGAAGCACCGCAAATCCGGCATCTGTAACAGAGAATGTGCTTGCGCAGTTGTTTGGAGTTGAAAAGATTGTAGTGCTTAAATCCATTATGAACAGTGCAAGCATGGGCGCAGATGAAGAAATGCAGTATATCGGAGATCCGAACGCATTTCTACTGGCTTATGCAACTAACGCACCGAGTATCGATGAACCGTCTGCAGGTTATATCTTCACATGGGATATGCTCGGCAATGGACAGATGCTTCCGATCCTGAACTATCTTGGAGAGAATGGCACACATACTGAGTACATTGAAGGTCTTATGGCGACAGATATGAAGAAGACATCTGACGATCTTGCAAGATTTTATAAAGCTGCAGTTTAAGGAGGTGTCTTATGAAGCTTGTTGCAAATAAACCATGCACTCTGAGCGGAAAACGATACTTCATCGGAGAGGAAATCCCGGCCGAAACAGTCACTGATCCGGTAGCTCTTGAAAAAATGGGAGTATTGACTGTGATTCGTGAGGGTATTCCGGTTGAAACACTTGAGGAATGCGTGGCATCAGTCGGAGAAGTATTCTTCAAAATCGGAATCGTAAAAGGAGATAAGAGCTTCGATTTGGACGTTACAGAGTCTCAGCTTCAGGAAGCAGTAAAAACTATGCAGATGAACCAGAAGGATGCTGTAGCTCATATTAGAGGCTCTGTGAAAGATAATACAGTGCTTATCTTTCTGAACGCAGTAGATTCGAGAACTGCTGTAAAGAAAGAAGCTGAAACTAAAGCGAAGAGCCTTGAGGAACTGGAGGAAAGTGCAGGTGATGCCTGATGGCAGGAACTTATACATATGAACCTGCTATGATCACATCGTATGGAAAAGACCGAATGAGGTTTGAACTTGGAGATGTGATGGTAGATGGAAGAGAGAGAACTTGTGCATTGTCAGACGAGGAATACATTGTTTTATGCGATGATGTTCAGTTTGCGAAAGATTGGAAACGGGCAAAATTAAAGTGCCTTGAAAGCATATTTCGCAGATTTTCTTTTGAACCTGATACAACGGTTGGCCCTACATCATTCAAATTTGGTGATAGGGCTAAATTGTGGCAGGAAGAGTATGAGGCGTTAAGGAAAGAGCTTCGTCTTGCTTCAGTATCTCCTTCGGCGATTCTGATGAATGCGGGAGATATGAGCAAACAGCCACCACCGTATTTTTATAACGGAATGATGAGCCATGAAGAGAGCGAGGGTGATGATATATGATAAGCCCATTTGGCCTGATGTATCTAAGGCCAGGAAGCTTATGGACGGATTTTGTGGTAAGACGAAAGAGCATTCGCAACATACTCGGACATCCTGTGTCAGATTTTGAAGCGAAAGGCGAGATATCAGGAATACTTGCTGAAGCATCTACACATGAATCTGAAAGGATGAAACACAGGTGGGATCAGGAACAACATTCTTTAACCCACACTCTTGTTATCCGGGATTCTGCAGATGTAAAGCAGGGAGACTATTTGACTACTGCGGGCAGAACCTTTCTCGTTCTTTTATCTGAGGATCCCGGAAACCTTGGAGCAACTGGCTTAATATATCTCGAAGAAAGGAATGATCTGAAATGACGCCTGCCGAAGCAGCAGAAGCAGTAAAAGTTCAAGTTCAAACAGACAAGGAACGGATAGAGCAGCAGGTGATCGCAAGATATCCAAGGGCTTCAAATGCCCTTAGAAATGCTGCATTATCTGTACTGGCAAATCCAAGCCCGTCAGCTCCGGGCAGTCCACCGGGTGTTCGGAGCGGCAATTTAAGACGAAACTGGAATATGAGTGGCGGTGCGGTATGCATTACGTCAGGCATGGGATACGCTGGTTATCTGGAACATGGTACCAGCAAGATGGCAGCCCGTCCTTTTGTAGACAAGATACAGCAGACTGCATTGCCGAATATCATGGCTATATTTGCAGAGATAGGAGGCTGACATGTTGATTAATCATATTGAACGAATAGAATTCGATATGGACGAAGTACGCAGAGGAACACTCATATATGCAAAGCACAGAACATGGAAAGAAGGAATGTCTGGCATTGTTTATCATGTTTCTGAGGAACGGATAACAGTCATGTTCCCGAATGAGAAGACAAACACCCAAAATCATTTCTTCATACCTGTTTCAGAAGTTTATAAAAATGAGTGGGAAATAAGATATTCAAGCGATGGCCTTCGTACAGTTCAGGAATACAGGGAGGCTGCGGATGAATCTTAGTGAACTGATTTTTAAACGTCTTTCTGCAGACGAAAATTTGCAGACAATGCTTGCTACATATGCCGGAGCACCTGCAATTTTTGATTCTGAGTTTCCGGCAGACCAGCAGGAAGGATGGGAAGGAGCCACGCAGTATCCGAGGATATGCTACCGTATCGATATGCAGGTCAATCAGGAACGATCATCGGCGGGAACCTTGTATGTTGCAATGTATACGGATAAAACCAGCACAATAATCGAAGATATTGAAACAGCTGTGAAGCACTGCCTTCAGGACGTACTGATGAAGCCGGCAGGAGAAGCACCGTTTTGCGTGGCATGGGCGCGTACAGAATCATATGCGATTGAGGGAAAAGAGGTGTGGTGCAAAGAAATGGCATTTGACATCCTCGAATACTCAGAGCAATTCAGCACGGATCCTGATCCGGTTCTTGCGGTAGCTGCGTATATCAAAAAGATATTTCCAGAAACAATTGTGCTTGGCATAGACAATGTTGGAGATTTTGTCGAAACCTCTAAAACGCCAGTGTTCTATTGTAGGTTGGCACATTTAGCGCATACAACAGGGTATTGCATGAATACGATTTCATGGTTTATAGGGAAAATCGCAGTACATCTGATTTATCCGGGAGCTGGCACAAGGTTAAAGACACTTGCATCTATCAATCAGAAGGTAGCCATAGATGAGGAGATAATCATGCTGGATGACTCCCCTATGACTATTCAGGGATTAGAACTGAATAATAAGTCAGATTACCTCAGAGAGGGACAGCTGACTATAACTGGTAAATATGGATGTCTCAGATGCAGTGTGAAAAAACATAATATTGCAAGAATAGGCATGGAATTCACAAATTGAAAGGAGAAGCAATGGCAGAAACAAAGAAAACAAATGCTCCGGAAGAAACAAAAGAAGTTCTTCCGGCAGAGAAAGAAACGGAATATGGGGTAGATGAGCTGATTGCCGCACGCGATCAGCTTTTTTCTTGCCCTGATTGCGCGATGGTGGCACTGAAACTGTCAAAAAAGAAAAGCATGACTGTTTCAGAAGCCGAGAAGCTTGTCGAAGAATTTATGAAGAAGGAGGTCAAATAATGGCGGAATATTTCCAGATTCCTGAAGTAGGTACAAAAGTTCGACCAGGAAGTTATTTCAACGTAGATAAGAATGGTGACGATGATTCTTTCGGGGCAATTGACGGAGTTGTTGTAGCTGTGTTTAAAGCAACGTTTGGACCAGTAGATAAAGTAACAGTCTTAGAGAGAGGAGACGATTACACAACAATCTACGGAGATGGATTAACGACTGACCTGATTCGTGAAGTTCTGTATGGTGGTGCAAAGAAAGTTATTTGCTGTCGCCTTAATGGAACGGGCGGAGCTGTGGCGAGCGTAAGTCTTACAGCTGCAACTGGAAAAGTTAAGATCACAGCAAAACATCCAGGAGAGATGCCATTTTCTGTAACTATTAGAAACCGCTTAACTGACAAAGACAGGAAAGAATGCATTATCTATACAGGAACTACTGAATTTGAAAAAGTATATTTTTCAGCAGGCGATGATGAAGCTGCAAGTCTTGTAAGTGCTTTTGCAAATTCAAAGAATTTCACGGCTAATCTTGAAGAATCTGCAAAAGGAATCATGACTAATGTGAATCAGACAGCGTTTACGGGAGGAAAGAATCCTACAGTAGCAACTGCCAATTATTCAGCTGCTTTTTCACAGGCAGAAAAATATTTCTTCAATACAATTTGTGTTGATACAGAAGATACAGCAGTACATGCGCTGTTACAGGCATTTCTGGACAGAATTTATGAAACCAGTCAATTTGGGATTGGAGTTGTTGCAGAGAAAGATAACAAAGATTTAGACGAAAGAATGAATGCGGCAGCAGGATTTGATGGTGAGAATATAGTTTATGTTCTCAATCCAAAAGTCTTTATCAATGAGGGAACTCTGGATGGATATCAGACTGCCGGCTTGATTGCTGGACTTATTGCAGCAACTCCTGCAAATCAGGCAGTGACTCATATGGTGATTACTCGATATGTAGATCTTGCAGAACCGCTTACAAATACTCAGATTATAAAAGCGGAACTGAAGGGATGCTTGGTTCTTAGTAAGTCTACAGAAGATGAGGTATGGATTGATGCTGGAATCAATACACTGATCAATCTTCCAGATAACAAAGATAAAGGTTGGAAGAAAATCCGCCGTGTAAGAACAAGATATGAGTTATTGTACAGAGCAAATGCCCAGTCCGACGCTTTAGTTGGAAAAGTCGATCCTGATAAAAATGGAAAAGCCACTATTATTGGAAAAATTCAGGGAATTATCAATGCCATGATCAAAGAAAAAAAATTAACAGCAGGAACAGTAACTGAGAGCACGACTTATATTGCAGACGCAGATAACTGTTATTTTGACCTTGATATCATTGATAAGGATTCTGCGGAACATATTTACTCATTCTATAAGTTTAGATTCAGTACCAATGCAGAGTAAAGGAGGAAAGGTGAATGTTAAATACAAGTGCTGCAACAGACGCGAGACATAGTCGTTCAGGTAAAGATGCCATGCTTTACAATGCAGATGGGGTTCCGTTTGCGCAGGTAAGCAGTTTTCAGTCGAAAACATCTTTTAATAATACCAAATATCAGCCATTAGGACAGAACAGAGAACTGGAAACAAACAATACTATTGGAGTCACGATTACAATTTCGGAGATCGTTGTTCTGGATGGCGAATTATTCAACAATGTTGTTAGTGCGGTAAATAAAGGAGAAAGCCCGGTTATGACTTTAGATGGAGTTATTGAAGGGCGTAATGGCTCCCAGGAACGCATTACATATCGTGAATGTATCTTTAGCGGTGACCAGGATCTGCAGAATGTAAGTACAGGAGATACATTATCAAGATCTTATAATCTGCACTGCAACGGGGAAGTAGAACCCCGTTCATCACTGACAATTTGATATCTGGTCAACACAAGGGTGGCTAAAACTGGCCACCCTTATTTTTATAAACGGAGGAAAATAATACATGGCAAGAACTGCAAATATCGAAAATGAAGAACCAAGAACAACTGAAATTGATATGACAGAAACTGAGGCAGATGAAGCATTAAAAGCTGACATGGCTGCGAATGAAGTGGATTATTTGACGGGCCTCTTAAATGCAGCAGAAGATGCAGAAGGCGAAACAAAGAAGATTGAGATTGTCCGTAATGGGAAGCTTTATTTCACTTTTTCTATTCACGCATTGGCAGATGAAACTCTGTATGAAATTCGTAAGAAATATACTAAGTATGCGAAGAACAAGAGAACTGGTACAAAGGTAGCTGAGGGAGTAGATAGCGCAAAGCTTCGTAGTTCTATGATTTTCCATGCGACAATCACAGAAGATCAGGAAAAACTGTGGAACAACAAACAGGTTCAGGAAGCATTAAGACGGAGAGGAAAACACATTATTAATGCCCTGGATGTTATTGATGCGGTACTGCTTCCGGGAGAAAAAGAGAACGTATTAGCTGTCCTGGACGAGCTTTCAGGCTACGATACAGAAGAAGCAAAGGTTGAAACAGCAAAAAACTTATAAGGTCCGGTTATAAATCAGCTCTGTTGCACTGGATATTCCAGAGGCAGGGCATCCGGCCGGATGAAGTAATGACTTTGCCCTCAGGGGTCAGAGCCTTTCTTTTTGCCTCCACGGAGGTATGGATTGAAGAAAATATTAAGAAAAATGAAAAGAGGTGAGATGCTTGGCAGAAACGATAAGGATAGAGATTCCTGTTAGCGTGGTCGATAATACCGGTTCCGGAACGTCGAGTGTGACCAGGAATCTCACTGCAATGGAAAGAGCGTTCGAGAGAGCGGATAGGGCGGCACAACGATTCCAGCGTAGATCAGGCGTAGCGGCTGAGATAGAAATAGGAGCAGACGACAATGCAACCCCGGTTCTTTCAGCTGTTGAAAATGCTACGGAGCAGATAGACGGAGAGACGGCACAAGTTGAAGTTGCGGCAGATGATTCTGCTACGCAGACGGTCAATGCTGCTTCGGATGCTGTAGAAAATTTTGACGGTACTTCCGGAGATGCAGAAATAGGAGCAGACGATAGCGCCACCCCGGTAGTATCCGCCGCTTCTGATGCGGTGGAGAATTTCGATGGAATGAGTGGGGATGCCGAGATTGGAGCATCTGATGAAGCTACGCCGGTTATCCGGGCCGCACAGGATGCAGCAGAATCATGGGGAGGAAGCGTGTTTAATGCTACCATTGGTGTCATAGATGCGGCAACCGCTCCTATTTCTGCGCTTGCAAGTGCAGCAAAAAATCCGGTTGTGCAAGGGGCATCGTTGATCGGTGCCAGTTTCGGTGTGGCAGAATCGGTTAATTCTTTTCAGGACTTCGAGTCTATGATGTCGCAGGTAAAAGCTATATCCGGCGCAACAGGACAGGAGTTTGATGATCTGACCGCAAAAGCACAGGAGATGGGTGCAACGACAAAGTTTACGGCTACAGAATCAGCTGAAGCGTTTAACTACATGGCAATGGCCGGATGGAAGCCTCAGCAAATGATTGACGGTATCTCGGGTATCATGAGCCTTGCAGCAGCATCTGGCGAAGACCTTGGTACGACTTCCGATATTGTGACAGATGCGCTGACAGCTTTCGGATTACAGGCGGGTGATGCAGGGCATTTTGCTGATGTTCTTGCTCAGGCGAGCGCCAATGCCAACACAAATGTGTCAATGCTTGGAGAATCGTTTAAATATGTCGCTCCTGTTGCTGGCGCTATGAATTACAGCGTTGAAGATACATCTCTTGCGCTTGGTTTAATGGCAAATGCAAGTATTAAAGGTAGCATGGCCGGTACCGCACTTAAAACATCTTTGGCAAACATGGCGGCACCTACAGACAGCATGGCAGCAGCTATGGATAAATACGGAATCAGCCTTACAGATTCTGAGGGAAACATGAAATCCCTTCGAGGAGTAATAGATAATCTTCGAGGAAGCTTGGGTGGACTTTCTGAGACTGAGCAGACAGCAGCAGCTTCAACCATTTTCGGAAAAGAGGCCATGTCCGGCATGTTAGCAATCATCAACGCCAGTGAAGAGGATTACAACAAGCTGAGCACAGCAATTGGCAATTCAAAAGATGCGGCAGAGGGAATGGCTGACACGATGCTGGACAACCTTAAAGGCTCCTTTACATTAATGCAGAGCGCTATCGAAGGCACAGAGAACGCCTTCGGGAAACGTCTATCTCCATACCTGAGAGATATTGCAGGCGGAATAGCTGATGCAATGCCAGGGATAACAGACGGAATCAATGCGGTTATGGATGTGGTAGATGATAAGATTGCAGGCGTAAAACGCAAGATCACTGACATGACCAGTTCTGACGAGTGGAAGAATGCAGATCTGTTTGGAAAGATAGACATAGCATGGGATTCAATAATCGCAAAGCCGTTCGGGAATTGGGTTTCTGGAGATGGCGCGCAATTAATATCCAGTGGGCTGGGCACATTATTTTCGAGTGCAGCGGCTATTCTTCCTGGCGGTGAAAAAGCGGGATTAACATCTTGGTTAAGTGCAGGGATTCTTGCAAAAGGAGCAGCTACGGTTGCTCAAAAAGGGAAAAGCATAGTGGAAACCTTGTCTCCTATCGGAGATGCTATTGGCAACATCACAGAGGCAGTTGGAAATGCAAACGATGTGATGGACTTTGCAGGCAATCTGAGTTCCATGATTCCTGTAGGAGCGAAAGTTGGACTTGCGGCAGCGGGAATTACAGCGGCGATCATCGGTATTAAGCTTGCGATCGACAAGTACAATGAGACACAGCTGGAAAATAGTCTTGAAGATCATTTCGGAAAGATTAAATTATCTGCAGATGAAGTCAAAGATGCAGCGGCAGGAATACTGAATCAGAAGTACCTTACCAATGTTGAACTGGCATTGAATGAAGTACAGAATGCCGACAATCTGAGAGCTGAAGCACAGAAAGCTTTGGAATCAAATGATGTTCTTGAATTCAAGAGCAGAGTTGGAATCACTTTGACAGCTGATGAACAGCAGGAATATACGGATAATATTAATACTTTTGTTGAAAGTAAGATATCTGAACTGGAGAGTCGTACATTTGCGGCTCACATTCACGTCCAGACATATCTCGGAGGGACAGAAGACGGCCAGACATTAGCCCAGAACATCAAGGAATGGGCTAGAGCGGATAATTTGGAATTATCCGATTTATCCAACCAGCTGTCACAAAAAGTCTCAGAAGCCCTGAAAGACGGCATCATTGATGTGAATGAAGAAGAAGCTATTAGTGCATTGCAGGAGAAGATGAATAACATTACTGCCCGCTGGAAAGAAGCCGAAGCACAAGCGCAGTGGGACTGGATTAACCAGAAATACGGACATATGAGCGCTGCTGACCTGGAAAGTGGTTCGTTCACAGATTTGATGGATGAAATGCGAAGCCAGCGTGAGACCGCAATGGAAAGCGTTCAGGCGGATGTTACTCAGTGGTATTCAGAATTGAATGCCATGGAAACTGCCGGAAGAATCACTCACGCGCAAAATCAGAGTTATCAGGAGCAGACCGGATGGTACGTCAGAGGACAGGAAGGCTCAGAGCTTTCAAAATCCTTACAGCTTGGAAGCAACACTCTGAATGATACATACGGTGAGAAGATTACCGGAAACATCCAGACGCTTACGGAAACTGCGCAGAATGCCTTGAAAAGTGCAGAGACCAGTTTGCAGAGCGGAAGCTATGGTACGATTGCAAGTACCTTTGATAACATGTTTACGTCTATGGATAATGGAAAAGGCTTCTTGGGAATTGGTGCAGATGCCGATCAGAGAGCACTTAACGAATTATACCAGTCGATGGCTCCGGATGTTAGTCAGATGGGAAGCCTGATTGACCAGTACAGAGAAGCAGGGCAGGCAGTACCGAAGAGCCTTATGGAAGGATATAAGGAAGCAATCGAAGTTGGTGCGGCAGCAGGTGATGTTGATGCGGCTTGGCAGAATTACGCAAACCAAATTCTTGAATCTGGAAGTGAAGAAATGAAGAGCGTCTTAACGGATCCGAACAATCCAATGTACGAAAGCGTACGAGAGCAGTTGCCGGATGAACTTAGAACTGCCATTGACAGGGCTACAGCAGAAACGACGCCAGATGAGATAACACTTGAAGGGTTGAGAGCCGCTGTCGATGGAGATGTGGATATTGATAAGGATTCTTGGGTATCGGCCATGAATGAAAAGCTTGGAGATCTTGCGACTACTGAAGAAGTTACGGCAGAAGGTGCAAAAATCAAGATTGAAGCTGGCGATTGTCTATGGGATATTGGAAATGCACTGGGTGTTGATTGGCATAAGATCGCAGAGGAGAATGGTATTGAAGAACCGTATATCATCCATCCGGGAGACGAGATTACAATTTCCATGGATACTTTGAAAGCAGAAGTTAATGGGGATGCTGCTCAGTCGGCGATTGAACAAGCAATGTCAGCATTAACGACGGAAGGTGCAGAATTTTCCGTTACTGCTGAGGGTGTCAAGGTCGATTTGTCAAATGTAGAGGTCGATTCTGAGTCAGCAACGGCTCAGATTGAGTCAGCTCTTGGCATGGAATCCGGGACACTTGCAGCGAATAATATTGAAGTGCAAACTGGTGCAACTGTAACAATCCCATCAGAACTGGTACAGGTTGATACATCTGGCATACAGAGCGCTACCGAGGCACAGACAGAAACAGAGCCCGTGGAAACAGATACGTCTGCGAATGTTAATATCACTGATGCAACTACAGATGCATCTGGTGCTAAGGAACAGGCACAGTCGGAAGTGGAATCTACATTTTCGGAATCTATGCCGGCAGATGGCCACACTGATGTAACACTCGATCAGACAAACAATGCAGCAGAAGTATATTCTGAAGTTGCAGGAGAAGTACAGTCTACCTTCTCTAATCCGATTCCTGCATCATGCACCGTTAATGTAACTCTTAACTGGCATATAACAAATCCATCTGCCGGAATAACGACATCAGGAAGTGGTTCTTCTGTAACGGCATCTATTGCAGGCAATGCAGAAGGAAGCATTGTTACTGGTCCACTGTTATCCTGGGTAGGTGAAGATGGTCCAGAAGCTATTATTCCTCTTGGCTCAAAACGCCGAGACAGAGGCATGGACTTGTGGTTACAGGCTGGACGGGCATTGGGTGTCAAAGAGTATGCAGACGGCGGCATGATTGGTGATGTTCCGTTGTCAGGCGGTTCCTCAGACTCGACTTCTGGAGATTCTTCTGGTAGCGGAGACAAGGGTCAGGTTGTGATTAACATGAACTCTGTGTTCAATATTAACGGAGATAGCGGAAATGATACTGTCAATACCATCAAGGAAAAACTGAAAGAGCTGATTAATGAGATGTCTGGTGAACTGGCAACAAGATTACTTGAATCATATGCAAATATGCCAACTTAGGAAGGAGGGGAAACATGGAAGTAACTGTAAAAGAAGCAGCTAATAAGAAATCTAGCCTTCGTTTTCCTTCTCTTCCAGACAAAGAGATAAGGGTCAAAGGAAATGCAAAATATCAGAAATACGACATTATAAAACAGGGCGTGTTTGCATTTCCAACCGGACCTGATATAAGAACATATGAATGGGATGGATACCTCTGGGGAAGAGCCAGAAAAAAGATGTCCACCATACATACGAAGTGGCTGGATCCGAAATCTGTTATAAAGAAGCTGGAAAACTGGCGAGATAAGGGAACGGTTCTGAACCTTATCATTTCTGCCGGCGGCGGCATCAATGTTGATGTGACGATTAATAGCTTTGAATATAAGAAGTTTGGCGGGAAAGGAGATTACTCTTATAGCATTTCCTTTTATCGTTATCGTCCGCTTAAAATCCAGACCACAAAGGACCTTGGCATTGATAAGAAGAAAAAGAAGACGACAACCCGAACGAACCTGAAAAAGAGTTCAACAGATAAGAAAAAACAGACATACACCATTAAATCTGGTGACTGCCTGTGGAATATCGCAAAGAAATTTTACGGATCAGGAGCAGATTGGAAAAAGATTTATGATGCAAATAAGACAGCGATAGAAAAGGCTGCGAAAAAATACGGACATAAGGATAGCAATCAGGGAGATTGGATATTCCCTGGAACTATCCTTACAATACCGTAAAGGAGGTTAGATGGTTGATCCGCTTAAATATTCTTATCATCTGGTACTTGTGACCGAGAAAAAGAAGAAATACGACATAACAAATTTTGTTGAAGATCTGGGCTGGGAAGAGCTGGAAAATGAGCTTGCGGCGAAGTTGTCGTGTACGGTGAAGAACGATAAGACCACAAAGGGCAGACTCTCCAGCTTGGCGAAACCTGGATGTTATCTGTACCTGTATTACCGATACAAGACAGGAACTGCACATGAAGCCATGCGTGGCCGGATTGTAGAGTGGAATCCATCTGCTAAATCGAGCAGCCAGCCGCTACAGCTGAAAGCTTATGATAACCTGTATGATCTGCAGGAGTCCGAGGACTGCGTATATTATTCAAGTGGTGCCCGGACAAAGCAGGTTATACAGGATTTTTTCAAAAAGTGGGGTATAACAATAGACAAATACACTGGTCCAGACGTAGCTCATGGCGTGATAAAGGAAGATAAAAAGAAACTTGGCACACTGGTTAAGGACATCTTGGATGAGGCGAAAAAGAAAGGCGGCGGATATTCCGTTATTCGTTCCGTAAAGGGCAAGGCGCAGATTCTGGGAATTGGCAGTAACAGCAATATCTATCATTTCGGTGAGACCGAGAACATGATAAGCGTTTCTCATAAAATAAGCACTTCGGGAATGGTCACGAGGGTGAAAATTCTTGGAGAGGCAGATGATGATAAGCGTAGACCAGTAGAAGCCACAGTTGATGGACAGACGAAATACGGCATCCGGCAGAAGATTATTACAAGAGCCAAAGACGACAGCTTAGATGAAGCGAAAAAGACAGCAAAAGAGACTCTTGAAGATGATGGAAAACCGAAAGAGGAAATCAAGGTGGTTACTGTTGATATGCCAGTTATCCGGAAAGGTGATATTGTTCATATAAAAATGTCAACAGGATCCGGTTATTATTGGGTAAAAGCAATCACTCATGACTGCGATAAGATGGAAATGACAATGAGTCTAAAGAAAACAAAGCTAAAATCTTCATCTTCTTACAGTTCTGGAAACAAGAAAAAAACAGGGGATTTCAGCGTTGGTGATACGGTCAATTTTCATGGCGGTACACATTATGTTTCTTCTGATGCTTCATCCGGCTATCAGGTGGCAGCAGGAAAAGCAAAGATCACGCATAGTAATCCAGGTAGCGCACATCCGTGGTGTCTGGAAGGTCTGGACTGGAGCGTAACTCATCTGTGCGGATGGGTAGATGAAGGAACATTCGATTAACGGGAGGTAGAGGATGGCATTTGATAGTAATGATGGAGTGTCGAGACTGGCAGCAACTCTTGATAGTAGAATGAAACAGCACGCAGCTAAACCCCTATGCCTTGATTTTGCAGAAATTCAGGCAGATGGTAGCCTACTCTCGAACACTTTCCCGATTGCGATTCCAAAAAAAGATTACAGGGTGTGCAGACAGCTTACCCTTGGAAAGACGGGAGATGCATTCTGTGATGTGCAGACTGAGCATTCTGGGAAAGCATATCTTCCGGAATCAATGCGGCAGTTACAGGCAGGAGATAGGGTACTGATTGCATGGGTACAGGACACGGCAGTTGTGATCGACATTATAACCAGACCGGTATAGGAGGAAATATGGCAGACAATAACTTATATCCGGTGGTGGATATACCGGATTATGAGGAAGAAAATGAAGAATATGATACAGAGTACAAGCCATCTGTGGCGTGGGACTTAGAGAAAGGAGATTTCGTTTGTAAATCTCCTTTTTGTATGCTCAAAAACGAAGGACTTGAAGCGTACAAGATATGGTGCGTGAAGGCCGTATCAACAGAAAGATATAGTTGCCTCGGGTACGACGATGACATCGGTGCAGAGATGGAAGATGCCATGAAGGAAGAAGATGACACAGCTGTGGAACTGGCAATTGAACGTACCATAGAAGAGACTCTGATGGTAAATCCAAGGACTGAATCCGTAGAGGATTTTGAATTTGAATGGGAACCATCTGTGGTCCATGTGAAATTTACAGTGTACGCAATACACTGGGAGAAATTCGATTTAGAAGTAACGTTGAAAAGGAGATGAGAATTTGACAGAAGAATTTGTAACTCCAGAATTTATAGATAACAGCGATCCTGATACAATCCAGTCCCGGATGATGAATAATCTGCCAGTTGATATATCTGATATGCCGGCAGACTTTCCATATGATTTTACCATGCCGACTGCAATCGAGATCTCCAGACTGATACAGTACAACCTTACCCGAACATTGATGTTGATGTTCCCGATGTGGGCTTGGGGTGAATGGCTCGATTTGCATGGTGTATCCGCAAAGGTTACACGAAAGCAGGCGAGCAGAGCATCCGGTCACGTGACCGTCGTAGGCACCGCTGGAACGATTATCGAGGAAGGGACGGTATTTTGTACAGAAGGTACGACAGATGTCGAATCTGTTGAATTTGCGACGACTGAGGAAACAACTATACCAGAGCAGGGAACGGTTGACATACCTGTTGCGTCTGTTTTAACGGGAGCTACCTATAATGTTACAAGAAATACTGTGACATTGCAGAAGCAGCCCAACAAGAATATCACTTCCGTAACAAATGAGAACCCTATCAGAGGTGGTACAGATGAAGAAGACGACGATACATACCGGGAGAGAATCCTTGAGAAACTGCGGTCAGCGGAGGTGAGCTTTGTTGGCTGTGATGCAGACTATGTCAGATGGGCGAAGGAAGTGTCCGGTGTGGGTTCAGCTGTCGTAGAACCGGAATGGAAAGGACCTGGAACTGTAAAAGTTGTAGTTGCGGATCCGGATGGCAGCGCGGTTGGCGAAGAAACTCTGAAAGCTGTCGAGAATTATATCGTATCTCCGAAGGACAGATTGAAGAGGCTGGCTCCGATCGGAGCTTCCGTAACTATATCCACTGTACAGGATATGACGATGAAGTACAGGGCAGTGATTGAACTTGAGAGCAATTACAGCGTTGACAATGTGAAGGAAGCATTCTTGTCGGCGTTGAAAACCTATTACAGAACTGCGAAGGACAATGAAGAAATCAGATATACAGTTGTATCGGCATTGTTGTCAAATACGGCTGGCGTAATTGATTTTTCTGGCTTAAAGATTAATTCAGGCACAGATAACATAGCTGTTGCAGCAGATTATTATCCGGTAACAACGCTGAGTGACCTTGATTTTACGGAGGGATAAAGATGCATATAGATAATATTGATCTCGAACACTTTCCGACGAACGAGGTTGCGCAAAGACTTCTGACGTATGTGACAAGAGGCTGGTACGATAAATCGTATGTCGGAAAATGGATATACGAGGTTATTGGACTGGAGTTGGAGACTGCAAGCAGGAGGATTAGCGAAGCGCAGAAGCAGGCATTTCCGGAAACAGCTGCATGGGGAATGTATTTTAATGAGCTTATGTATGGAATACCTATTGACAGAACAAAAGACATTGATGATCGCCGAAAAGCAGTCGTGAATCGGCGCGATAGGACGTCCAGATCGTCCATTACGCCTTATAGACTGGAAAACATTATACAGACCGTATTTGGGCTTTCTGCGAGCGTCTCGGAGCAGGTAGAGCAGTACATATTCAATATTGACTTAACCATTAAAGCGGATTATGCCATACATTCCGTAGATGCCTTGTTGGAATATATCCGTAAAATAAAGCCATCGCATCTGGCGATGAAAGCACGATATGTTATTGAGGCTGTGATATGTGAACAGAGAAACCAGGCATTGTTTCCGCTTGTAGAAATAGGAATGCCGTATATTTTGCCGGAAGAATTTTCTTTACCACTTGTAGAAGTAAAATGTGGAATATCAGAAAATCTTTCTACTAACATGGAAGGAAACATCATGGTTTATAAAAACCTTCACCAGTGGAATGGCGAATATGATTTTGATGGCGAAATACAGTTTGATACAGAGATTTTCAAGGAGGAATTGTGATGGAAGGAAAGGTTACAAAGATTGGAAAAACTAAGATTTTAAAAGCTCGAGCGGGAGAAATCACGCTCCCCAAAATCGCTGGATTTGCATTTGGCTCTGGTGGAGCGGATGGCTCGACGGTACTTGCTCCGGGAGAAACCTTGAAAAGTGAATTTCTTCGAAAAGCAATAGATGGACATACACTTAAAATAAACGAAAACAAGTGTGAGTATTATTGCACGCTGAACACAAACGAAGCGAACGGAAAGAGCATTAGTGAAATTGGCCTGTATGATACAGAAGGAGATATTATCATGATTGCGAATTTTACTGCTAAAGGGAAAGACCCTGAAGTGTATATGAAATTTGAAATTGATGATATTTTGAAATAGGGAGGAAAGTGATTGAATGGCAAATATAGTAATTCCGGACAATCCCAGCTACAGCGAGGTAGTTCCTATTATTGAAACGACAGATCCGGTTCATGCTGATATTGTTAATCCAGTATTTAAAAGACTACTGATTAACGAAGCATATCTGAACAGGAGAATCATGGAGCTTCAGAAACTGATAGATAAAGCGGCCTCTGATAATATCTGGGGAGGAACGAACTTATCCTCTGCCGCGACGATAGCGGATTCGGCGGCACAGTACACAGTAATCAGGAAAACATCGTCCGCAATACAGGAACAGTCTTTATTTTCCATACCGGTTTCAGGTATTAGAAAAGGGCTTTACAGTATACTGGTCCGTCTGAAAGCAAACCAGAATTCAAATGATAACGGATTAATAGAACTCAAGGTAATATCTGGAGGGACAGTCCAAAAGAAACGGACGATAACAGCTAGGATGTTTGGAAAAATAGATGCATTTCAGACTTTTGGAATGAATGCAGAATTAGACGATTCATCCGTAATCTCATCTGTTTTGCTAAAAAACAGTGGCAATATAACGGTAAGCATTGACTATGTTATTCTTCAGTCGGCACAGACTGCAATAACTAGTTTATAGGTGACAACATGATTTCGGCAGAAAAGCTCGTTGAGATACGAGAAAAGGTAAAAAGAGAAATGAACAGAAGGAATTGCACCGATCATGGAGAGAATGCTTCATTGGCTAAGTATTCCGATGGCTATGATTATGATACTCCTCCGGCAACAGGGGGAGATATTACAGATGAACATATACAGAAAATTGTTGATCCGCTGCTTAATGTGGCGGATTTTTTGCAGGATAATAACCTGCAACAAAGCCATAGTGGTGCAGATGTAATCGTAGATCAGGCAGAGAGGTTCGTTGATGCACTGGCGAAAATAGATAAGCAGTCTAGCAAAAGCGGTTGTAGAGGGCTATGCACAGGCTTGTGCGTAGGCTCTTGCTCGTCTGGATGCCAGGGCTGTAGCGGTTGCACAGGCGGTTGTGATACCTCTTGTGCAAAAAGCTGTTCAGACGGTTGTTCAACGAGTTGCGGTGGGTGTTCGAACGGTTGCTTTTCTGGATGCACACATACCTGTGGTTCTGGATGTACAACCGGTGCAATGACTACATAATGAGAGGAGGTGATATCTATGGCGTGTTCAAAAGGATGTGGAACGAGTTGCGCAACGAGTTGTCAGTCCACAGCATCCGGCAACTGCGGAGGATGTGGGACTTCTTGTTCACGAAATTGCAGCACGATATGCTCAGGTACCTGCTCTGGTACTTGTAACAAAACATGCACAAAGCAGTGCAATCACAATTGTTCGGATGAATGCACTGGATGTCAACGGACATGCGCAGATGATTGCGAGGCAGGATGCAAAACGGATTGCCTTCAGACCTGCACAGCGAATTGTTCAGACACTTGCGCAGACTGCACAGGTGGATGTGGAAACAGTTGCTTTGCGACATGCGCTGATGACTGCACAGGTGGATGCAAAGGCGGTTGCAACACGACATGCACAGCGAATTGCATGAACGACTGCAACAGCTGGTGTGAAGGCGGATGTTATTCTTCGTGCACACATACCTGTGAAGGATGCAGCAATACCTGTTCGGGCACTTGCTCTGGCACTTGCTCTGGCACCTGCTCTGGCACCTGTTCTGGCACTTGCCAGGGTTGCGATAATAAGTGTACAGCTTCCTGCGCTCAGTCTTGTACTGGCTGTAGCGGCTGTTCGGGTTGTGGAAATTCCTGTGGTTCCGGATGCACAGATAGCTGCATGGGAACCTGCAAAAGCAATTGTTCTGGAGGCTGCGGAACCAGCTGCGGAGGATGCTCTACATCCTGTGCATCAAGCTGCCAGAGTGATTGTGGCGGGACCTGCAGGAATCAGTGCTACGGACAGGCGACTACACCGATATATTCATTTAATTAGGAGGAAAAAATGAGAACAGTAATTATTAAAGTAGACAGCAAAGAGGCAGAGTACATCGAAAGACTTGACTACGAAAGGGGATTTACTAAAGATGTCCTGCAGAGAATCATCGAATCACATATGGATGATCCTGGCGTTGTCAACAGTGAAACTTTTAAGGCGTATCAGAAACAGGGAGTGGAGCTGGATGCACAGTTTAAGATGGCCGTGACGGAACTTGAGCGAAAGTATGTTCCAGATACGCTGAAAGGTCATAAAATCAGATGGAATCTGGAATACAGAACAGCTGAATTAAAAGTAGATATTTTGTGCAATTGTGCAATTGAGGGGATTGAATGAGAAGAACAGAACAGTATTCCGAAAGGTTGAGCCGGTTATATCCTGAACTTCATAAACCTACAGGGAAAGAAAAGGTCCTGACGCAGACGGTTACATTTCAAGTTACAGATGATTGCAATCTGGCGTGCAACTACTGCTATCAAATGCACAAGGGGAAAAAGAAGATGTCGTTTGAAACAGCAAAGAAAATGGTTGATCTGCTGTTATCTGGCGATAAGGGCATGGGTGATTACATAAATCCTCAGAAAAGCCCAGGGCTAATTGTCGATTTTATCGGGGGTGAGCCGCTGTTGGAAATCGATCTGATTGACCGGATCTGTAGTTACACCATTAACCGGATGATTGAATTAAGCCATCCGTGGCTGACGAGAACAATGTTTTCCATATGCTCGAATGGAGTGTGCTACTTCGAATCGGAGGTACAGAGGGTTTTACAGAAATGGAATCAGCGCCTGTCTTTTTCTGTGACTGTTGACGGAAATAAAGAACTTCACGATTCCTGCCGGGTATTTCCGGATGGTCGGCCATCTTATGATCTGGCAATTTCAGCGGCGAAAGATTGGGTAAACAAAGGTGGATATATGGGTAGCAAGGTTACGATAGCTCCTGCAAATGTGATGCATGTGTACGATGCAATTACGCACATGATCGATCTTGGATATAACGAGATCAACGCAAACTGCGTCTACGAAGAAGGATGGCAGATGGTACATGCGACTGTTCTTTACGATCAGTTGAAAAAACTTGCAGACTATATCTTGGAACACAATCTTGATATGGAAAATGATTATTACATCTCACTGTTCGAGGAAAACTTCTTCCACCCGAAGCAGCCTGACGACCTGGAAAACTGGTGCGGCGGGAATGGAGTAATGTTGGCCGTGGATCCGGACGGCATCATTTATCCTTGCCTGAGATATATGGAAAGTTCTCTTGCAGGACAGCAGGAGCCATATAGTATAGGGGATGTGAACATGGGAATCTGCCAGACGGAATGCGACAGATGCCGCGTAGAGCGTTTGAAAAAAATTGACAGGCGAACACAGAGCACGGACGAGTGCTTTTATTGTCCGATTGGCGAGGGGTGCTCTTGGTGTACCGCGTACAACTATCAGGTATTTGGTACGCCTGATGCAAGAGCTACTTATATTTGCAACATGCACAAGGCGCGGGCGCTCGGAAATATCTACTTCTGGAACAACTATTACAAGAAACACGATATTGATAAGCGTATGGAGAACCATGTGCCTGAGAGTTGGGCACTTGACATCATCACTCGAGCAGAGTGGGATATGCTGAATAGCTTATAACTATTTTCGATATAATCTAACAAAAAGTGATAATATCGAAAAAATATGGTAAAAAAGAGAGGTGTTTTAAAAATGATAAAGCAGGAAGTTATCTTTAATGTTAAAAACCTCATGATCTCTAAAACAAAGAATATCTTTGCAACGGAAGGCATCCGGAACGTATTTACAGCGGTCTTTCAGTTCCATTCTTCAGACTGGGACAATCTAGTAAAGACAGCTGTCTTTGAAAACGTTGAAGGGACAAAAGAAATGAAGTTACTTGAAGAAGATAGGTGTGACATCCCGGACAGCTTTTTTAAAGCGTCTGGTGTCTGCTATGTTTCTGTAATGGCTGGCGATTTTATGGTAACGAATAAAGTGGCGATAATCGTAGTCAATGCCGGTTATGTTTCTGGAGATACAGTTGCAGAAGCAAAGAATTACTTTGAACAGATTCTTAGATATTTTGATGCAACGAACACGAATGTTCAGGAATATGGAAAGCTGGCCGAAAGATTTGCCGTCGGTTTGGCGGAGATTCCTGAAAGCTTGACGGATAATGCGAAATATTATGCAGATCAGGCAGAACAGGCTGTCATGGGTATTCCGGGGCAGGTGGAAGATGCGAAGATAGATATCGACAATTATGTCAAAGAAAAAGAAGCTAACCTGAAAGGCGAAGACGGAAATGTATGCTTTGTAGAGTTCCGCATTCAACCTCCATATCTTTTTATGCGGAATAATCCGGAGGAAACAGATATTGAATTCAGGTTAAACGGTTCTAAGTTAGAGTATAAATGGAGGGAAAGAGACTAATGGCTAGAAAAACAATAGGTAGTGGTCAGTGGACCAACATGGGAAATGTAACCACGAATCCTGATGGAAGTTATTCTGACTCCAAAACATATAATTTTCTGGATATGGTGTCATATAATGGCGGTTCATACATTTGTCTACAGGATGGGATAAATGGCGTTCGTCCATCGGCTGGCGAAAGTACAGACATATGGTTTTGTTCTTCGGTTCCGGGGGAAGCAAGCCCGGCATTCCAGAATTTAGCGGAAGAAGTCAAAGAAGCTGCTAAGCTGGCAAAGGAAAAAGCAACAGCTGCTGAGGCGAGCGCAAAGAAATCGAACGATAGTGCGACAGCAGCATCCAGTGCAGCAAACTTAGCAATCGATGCTGCAAAAAATGCAGAGGGTTCCAAAGATGTAGTTGCTGGGTATAAAAGAGCTGCTGAAAAAGCTGCTAAAGATGCTGCATCATCTAAAGAAAGTGTAGATACGAAAATTGCTGGATTAGATGAAACGTTTGCAAATAAAACCAACAGTTCCATGCAAAGCATAAATAAGGCTTTTGATGCAAAAGCAGAAGAGATTAAAACAGAGATTGATGCTGCAAAAGCAACAATGATATCTGAATCTCAAAAAGCTATTAATGAGACTACAGATACGGGAAAACAAGAAATTAATACAGTTGGGGCAGAGCAGATAACAAATATACAGAAAGCAGCTCAAGCCGTTACTGACGCATCAAAAAAATTGCTCGATCAGGTTAATCATATTACATTTTCGCTTAATGCTGAAGATGGTGGACTTGACATTATTTACACAGAATAGGGAGGAAGAAAATGGCAACAGGAGATCAGATTACAACAAATTTTCCGAGAGAGTCAACCATGAAGGAAATTTCACAGGCAGTACAGGCCATTGCGCTTGCACAGGCAGGCGGTAAATTGGAAACTATCACAACATGGGATCAGATTGCGGCTTTGTCAAGAAATGGGCTTTTACAGAAGCTCTATGATTATGGAGATCAGCTTGCTGATAAGTGGACTGACACAGCAGGCAGCAAAGAGTATGAATTCCCGTGGCATATTAGTCATTTTGATACGGAAGAACTTGAAGATGGAGAACAGATCCAGGGAACATATCTTGAAGCACATTACACAACTCCGTTTGGCTTGCAGTTTAGTAATAGAGCTTTCCTGCGTTGTCCAAATGGTTTGGCTGCCGGTACATACAATGTAACATTAGGTGCCAATTGGGGTACTAATGCAGTGAAAGATACGATCTGGAAGTTTACTCTTACCCAGGCAGTACCGGAAGGAGGTTCTGTAGCTGGATTTACTCAGATGCCAGATGTTGCATCGTCACGCTGGAAAGCTACATCCTATGCCGCAGATGGTATCACAAAAATTGAAACCGTAGCGATCAGTTCAGGTACTACTGAGGACGGAACCAATCTTGGAACAATGAACCTTGCTGCACGAAATGGAGATTTAAACTCCATGCAGGAAGCTGCATACGGATGGAACCGGTGGAAATATTCAGCTGCTCGACAGTGGCTCAACTCCGAACAGCCAAAAGGAAAATGGTGGGTAAAACAGGATGAATGGGATGTTGCACCGGATCAGCTCGCCACAAAAGACGGATTCTTATGCGGAATGCCGGCAGAAATGCTTAAAGTATTAAAGAAAATCAAGGTGACAACCCTTGCGAATACCGTTAATGATGACGGCGTGACTGATATTACATACGATAGAGTATTCCTTGCGTCTATGTCGCAGATGAATGTGAATATGAGCAAAGAAGAAGGAACAGTCCATGAATACTGGAAGCGAAGAACCGGGTCAGCAAAGGCAATTGAACCATGGAAAACATACCCGAATATGATTCGATATTCCGCAGCGAACCATACATCACCTCAGAATGTGTTTTCTCGTTCGGCTAATCGTGGTAACGCTCGCAATGTTATGAGTGTGAACACGTCCGGCGACGTCAACAGCACGTACGCGTGTTACGCGTTTACCTACGCCCCGCTTGTCTTCGTATAATCATCAATCAATTAATCCCTGCACCCACGGATGCAGGGATAGAACTGGAGAATACACATGGCAGTTAAAGTCGGAGAGAGAAATGTGCCGGATACTCCACAGAATAGACAGTTAGATGCTGCTTGGGAAGCGAGAGAACTGGCATTATATACGATTAAGATATGCAATAACAAGAATATCTTTCTTCCGGAATACCAGTCAGCCCTTACGGATGATATTATCCGTACAGCAAAGGATATTTACATAAATGTCTGGACTGCAAACAATATTAGGGTAGACGGTCATAAGGAATTGTGGAACTGGAGGAACAGACTTCAGAGACAGGCTACGATGGAATGCAACAATTTACTGGCATTGATTGGGCTTGCCCGTCCTCTATTTCATTTAAAAGGAAAAAAGGTAAAATATTGGTCTGAAAAAACGCTCAAAACACGAAATTATATTAAGAAATGGAGAGAATCAGATCAGGAAAGATACTCGTAAATAAGTTTGGGATGTAGGCTATCACCTCAGAATGTGTTTTCTCGTTCGGCTAATCGTGGTAACGCTTGCAATGTTATGAATGTGAACACGTCCGGCAACGTCAACAACACGAACGCGTGGAACGCGAATACCTACGCCCCGATTGTCTTGCGTAGGGCATTATGGCCAACACATAGTGCTGGTTGCCCCGAAGATTATAGACAAGGAGCCGAAATCCCTGGCATAAGCCTAAACAATACCGCGGATAATCGAAAGAGACAGTACATGACTCCCAGAGAGCCTGCCAGTGCTGAAAAACTGCGGACAAAACAGTATGAAAGATTACATTACAAATTTTGACCAACTATATAATTCTATGCAGAAATGCAGGAAGGGAGTGTCCTGGAAACCCTCTGTTAAATCGTTCATTCTTAACAGTGAAGAAAATCTGCTAAGAATGGAGCGACAATTAAAAGAAGGAACCTGGAAAAATGGGAAACCAAAGCCGATACTCATTACTTATCCAAAACGCAGGGAAGGACTCAGCATACCATTTAAAGATAGAGTGTACCAGAGAAGTATTAATGATAATGCACTGTATCCTCAAATGTCGCGACATTTTACATATGCGAACTGTGCCTGTCAAAAAGGGAAAGGAACAGATTTTGCACGCAAACTTGTAAAGAAATATCTATGGAACCATTATTGTAAATATGGAACAGAAGGATATATTATACAGGTTGATATTCATGGGTATTATTTGAATATGCGGCACAAAGATGTAGAAAAATGTTTTGCGGATGGAGCTGATCTGGATACCTGCCAGATGTCTGTGGCAGTACTAAATGAACAGTATGCCGGAGAAACCGGATACAATCCCGGCTCACAGATGGTCCAGATTGCCGGAATAGCTTTATTGAATAAATTGGATCATTATGTCAAGGAAAAACTACATGTTCGGTATTATATCAGATACATGGATGATTTCTGGATCCTCACCCATAAAAAGTCAGATGCAGATTATATTTTTAGAGAAATTGAAAGGTCCCTATATAAATATGGGCTTCAATTGAATAAAAAGAAATCTCATGTCCAGCCACTGAAAAAAGGATTTATGTTTCTTGGATTTAATTATCGAATTACAGAAACTGGCAAAGTTATCATGACACTTGACTCTAAAAGCACCAAACATGAGAGAAAAACTCTCGTCAGAATGGTTCATAAAGAGAAGAGAATGGAACTGGAACCTGAAAAAACAAATGAGCATCACAGGTCCTGGGAGGACAATGCGAGTAAAGGAAACTCATATAAGTTGACACAACGTACAAAGACATATTTAAAAGAGCTTAGAAAGGATGGTTGAAAATGGAAATTAGAAAAGTGAACCTGCCGCCTGCGCAGGCTGCAGAGGACGAAAATCTCAGAGCAACAGTAGTAAAGCAGAAAGAAAAAATAGAGAATCAGAAAACAATGATTCAGTACCTTGCTGCTATGACAGATGTTTATATTCCGGAAGAGGAGGAAGATGAAGATGTACAAAATTTTGTTGAAAATGAAGAAAATGTATAACCATGACGACTGGATGAAAATGGTAGAACAGGCAAAGGAACGGGGCAAGCTTACTGATGAAGAATATCAGAAGCTTATCTCAATGGATGGAACTGAAGAAGAATGACGAAACTGCAGATAATAAGTAAACAATGGTCATTGATTTATGATCTTCTGCTACTTAATAAGGGGGCGAGCGAAAGAACCCTTGATGAGATTGAACGTGATATGGATACGTTAGAATTTCATTGTAGAAAGTATGCCGACGCAGATGATGAAGAATTGATGGCATGAAAAGGGCCTTAGCAGGCTCTTTTTTTAATGGAGGTAAAACTATGCACAGCCAAAGAAGCCCACCGTAGAGGCCAAAATAGAAGGTGTAGACAGGAATATAGGAGGAAATATATGGAGGCGGAATACATTAGCCGGTCCGAACATGCTGAGTTCTGCAAGCGCGTTGATGCAGAAGACGAAAGGCAGAACAAACGATTGGAACTGCTTGAAGAAAATACAAAGCAGATTAATTCGCTTACAACATCGGTAGAGAAGCTGGCACAAAGCATTCAGCTGATGTGCAAAGAGCAGGAGCAGCAGGGAGCGCGCCTGGAATCACTTGAAAGCCGGGATGGGGAGATGTGGAAACAGGTAACAGGGTATGTTATAACAACCCTGGTTGGCCTTGCAATCGGATTTTTCTTTAAACAGTTCGGTTTTTAAGAAAGGCATTGATATGGATATTTTAAAAAAGAAAATAAAAAAGATAGTTTCGGCGATAAAGAAAGTCGGAACATTGAACCTGGTGCTGATGTTCGTCGGCGCTTTTTTTATATGGTTCAACTGGCAGATGATTCTGTTGTACAGACAGTGCGATAGTATGCCGGAAACATATGCCTGCGCAGTTGTGGCGGCAACGATTGGAGAGTGTGGCATATGCGGCTGGATCCGGACAAACAAAGACAAACAGCAGGATCGGAAATGGCAGAAACAGGATGAAAAAGAAGGACGAGAACAAAATGTCTCCGACATGAATGTCGGGAACATGGATGAGGAGGATAATTTATGACATTAGAATGCTTTTTACTGTTACTTATGATCGTATCGATTTTTACAGGGCTATTCACTGAAGGAATCAAGAAGTTGCTTGAAGAGTCGAAAAAAACCTACAAGGCAAATTTCCTTGCAGGAGGAGTAGCTGTAGTTTTGTCGGTGCTTGTAGGGAGCGGATATATTATTTTGATGAATGCGCAGATCAACAGCAAGATGGCAGTATACCTTATTGCACTGATTCTGCTTTCATGGCTGTCTGCAATGGTTGGATATGATAAGGTTATTCAGTCACTTGGACAGATCAAACTCCCGAATAAGAACGAGTAGCTAGGAGCCTGTTTTAAGGCTCCTTTTGTGATGGGGTGAAGATTATGGATAATAAGAATGTAACCGTATTAAGAAAAATACTGTATGCAGTGGAATCCGGAGATCAGATATATGGTAAGCAGGGTTATTCCTGCTTTGCCGGAGCAGGAGCGAACTGTAGCAATGAAAAAGCTATTACGATCGGAGCAGGGCAGTGGTACGCAGACGAAGCGAAAGAACTGTTGTACAGAATCCAGAGAGGCAATCCGAAGCTGTTTAAGAACATGGACACAGAGGGATTGGAAGCTGATCTTCTCAAAAAGAACTGGGCTACATATGCGGTAAATAAGGAATCCGCGAAAGCTAGATTGATTATCAACATCATCAGCACCGATCTTGGAAAGAAATGTCAAGATCAGTACATGGAAGACCAAATACGAGCTTATATTCCAATCATTGAAAAAGCATATGGAACCATGCCAGACACCGCAATGATGGAGTGTATCAATATCCTGCATCAGGGTGGCTTTGATGCACTAAAAAGAATTTTATCTAAGACTCCGGAACCATATACTGCAGACAAGATTTATGTAACACTGTGCCGGGATCCGGCAGACCCGACGCCGAACCAGGTAGGGGATTACACAGACAGGCAGAAAGCTGTCATAAACATGATTCATACATATGCTGATAGCACAGAGAAAGAAGGTATTGCAATGACTAAGACAGAAAAAGCAATAAGACAGATGGAGACATGGGCGAAAGATGATTCTCATGGCTACGATCAGGATTATCGTTGGGGAGAAAAGGGAGATTACGATTGTTCCTCTGCTGTGATCCAGGCATGGCAGAACGCCGGAGTTCCGGTTAAGTCTGGTGGTGCTACATACACCGGAGATATGAAAAATGTGTTCCTGAAGAACGGATTCAAAGACATTACCGCCTCTGTCAACAGAGAAGCCGGAACAGGATTAAAGCGTGGCGATGTGCTGCTGAATGAAGCTCATCATGTTGCGATGTATTGTGGAGCTGGTAAAGAGGTAGAAGCCTCGATCAACGAAAAAGGTACCGCTCATGGCGGCAAACCGGGAGATCAGACGGGCAAGGAGTTTCTGATCCGGAGCTATCGGAATTATCCTTGGAATTGCGTACTCAGATACAAAGAAAGCACTTCTGGTTCTGCAACGGTAACATCTGATGTTGAAAAGAAGCAGAATACTGTAGCCTATGTAGCGAGATTTACAAAGGACTGCAAATGCTACAGTGTAGCCGGTAAGACTCAGGCGAAAATGTTCCCAGTGATTAAAAAGAATGCGGTTGTAGATGTGATGAAATACACCGAAACCGTAAATGGTAAAAAGTGGTATTTTATCCGGATTCCGTATCCAAATGACGAAGGCTTTGTAAGAGAGTTTGTGCCGGTAGGATATTTTAAAAAAATCTGAATTAACAGGTTGCTTTCTAAAATCAAGAAAATATATCACATTAAAAGGAACTCTATGTTACAGAGTTCCTTTTAATATTACTTATTTGAATCTTCTAAGACAGCACGCTCTAACAGCTGTCTCACATAATCCGGACATTTGCTTTTTCCGGATTCCCAGTTTTCAAGTGTCCTAATCGGTATGTTGTACCTCCTTGAGAATTCTGCTCGGGATATCTTTAAGTGTTCACGCATTTCCATGGTGGACATATTTTCTTTTTGCTTCAGATCATTTTCCATAGATCCTTTTGTTTTGTAAGACATGAATCCTACCGCGGATGGGAAAATACGGGTATAACTGGTTTTACCTTCGTCGATCCATGTAATGCTGACATACACCTTTGCACATAAATATGGCCATTCCGGACTTAATATAGTACCGTCCGCATATACACAAACATCACATTCTTCAGCAATAGAATTATCATATATGATACGATCGACTTCTTCTTTAAAGAATTTCGCACGGCAATAGGCCACGATATCGTCTAACTGGTATCCGTCGCATTCAGGTATAAAACTTTTGATCTGTTTTCGCTTGATCTCCCATAGATTCGTGCTATAATCTTTATCCATTTTAACGAGGCTGTCGACAAACCCACCGACAGGAGAGGGATTTAAGACTTTGTAAGCTACATCAAGTTCGGCGTCAGATTTTCCACAGCCTTTCTTGAAATCATGCATTAATTCATCCATCATGGATTCAAATTCAGATTGATTATATTTATACATACATTCCGTCCCCCTTTCTATCAATGTTCTTTGACATATTTATGTATACGCTCATATAAATTCATTTCATTTCGGTTCGCCATTAATTCGCTTAAATCGTTTGAATCATAATTTGTAGAATATACGGCATAACTGCGATTTTCGATAAACCATGAAGCTTCTTTGATGTTACTAAGAATCTCCATATCTTTAGCTCTTTTTTCTGCGCGAGCAGGTCTGTCTTCAGCTTCGTATTTTCTAACGAGAGCAGATAAATATGAAATCATGTTTTTTCTTATATCTTCAGCCCATGCAATCTGCTTTGGACTTCCGACGAGTTCAACTAATTTCTGTTCCATTGTTTTCGCTTCCTCCCATGCTTTCTTAAGACCGGAGGAAATTGTCATTGCAGATTTTTTAACCAGTTCCCATGCTCTTTTCATAATGCTTGATAAGTTATATCTCCTCATTTTGTTTTCCTCCGTTCCTTTGATGATTATATAATACCACCAATTTGGTGGTATGTCAAGAAGAAACGCAATTAAATTAATGCTAGCGTACGAGTGCTCGGCTTTAAACTACTCTTACCTGGGATATAGCCAGTACCGTTTCCTCTACTCATTCGCCTCTCCTTTTCCCAATGTTGCCATTAAGAGATTTGTAGCAAAGCCTTCTATTGCATCGATGTAATCGACATCTTCGTCTTCCCATTCACAGTTGGGATATCTTTCCCGGAATCTATCAACTATATTCAACACAGTTTTATACGCTGCTTGATCGGCTCCGTATTGGTCATCTAAATCTTTAAACCATGGATGGATTTTGCCTTCTTGCAGAAGCGTGTCATACATGAATGTTACTTCTACAATGTCTGTTCTTCTAACAGATTCTTCCAATAATTGCAGAACATATTCCGGTGGAGTTCGAACTCCACTTTCCCATGACTCAAGCGTACGGAGCGGGATGTTATACCGCCTAGAGAACTCCGCTCTGGAGACTCCTATGTAATTTCTCATTTCTGTAATATCCATATAACTACCTCCTCTACAATAAGACAATACCACACATTGCGTGGTATTGTCAATGATAGTTACTTCCATATATTACCACTATTTTTTGTGCATTGAATATGCTAGTATGAACAAGCTTCGCTTATCAAGATTTCGATAGGATATAGCCAAAAACGATATAATCTAACAATTTCCGTCGTGTATTACCATAAAGTGGTAATTTATAACGGAAGGAGCAATGGCATGATAAAAATTTTGCTATCGAAAAAGCTTGGGGAATTAAGACTTACACAGGCGGATCTGGCAAGGGCAACAGGAATACGTCCTAACACTATCAATGAGTTGTACCACGAGCTCACGGAAAGGGTAAACCTTGAGCACCTTGATCTAATATGCGAAGCGCTAAACTGTGAACTAGACGAATTGATCATTAGGGTGCCGAACAAAGAAACGTCAGTTGTCCATACACGCCAGGGAACCCTGAAACCCAACAAAAAGATGTAGCCGCTGCAACGATTACATCTTATTAAAGAGGGGAATGTTATATCCCCCTCTTTAATTCATTTCTTTTAAATTATATTCTAACGAATCGTACAAATAATCTGTATCAAATCCCATATCTTTGTAACCTTGCAATACAGTTTCAACATAACGATTAGATGGTTTTCCCACAGTGGCCGAGTCAGGCAACAGATATATCATAGCCTTTTTCCTTGTACCGTTTTTTAATTGCACAAATACATTTTTCTTTCTATAAAATCTCGGATAGCCCTCATACAGATCAAGAGCCTTCTCGTTTTTATTATCGATATTCCAAACAGCAACAGGAACCCTACTTCCTTTTTGCCTTTTGACGGTCGCATAAGATCCTGTGTGGCTTCCTCTGTAAAGTAATTTCCAATTTATCAGATATCCGGTAAATGCGACCGTTGCTCCAGGACAACGGTATGACATTTGTTGCACGTTAAGATTGCTTCCGTATGCTACATATAAACTCATGGCGTTCCCTTTCTCCCCGTAAAGCCGTTAGGTCAGCTGATTCATGATTAAGCTGCATGTTCTGCATTTGCATTCTCGCGAAGCTGTTTCATCATGTGAAGTCTGCAGGTTTTGAACTCGTCTCCGTAAAGTCCAAGTCTGTTTGTAAGGATGTTGTACATCAGAGTGACTTTTTTCTTTGCTGTGTATCCGTTCATGGATCTAAATACGACTTTGTCATCAGATTCGATGGACCATGCAGAGAGTGCTAAACAAAACTGTACATACGCTTTAATTTTTCCTGCATGAAGAGTGCTGTTAAAAAGTCTAAATTCAACAGTGCCTTTCTGGAAGAAGCTATGAAGATTCAAAGCGTGGTATCTTGTAGAGTTATAATGCTGATGATTGATCCCACCACAGTAGCCATCGTTTGCTGGGCTGTACCAAATTTTCTCAACGGAATCTGTTGTGATGTTTTTGTCTTTTTTCATTGTATCAAGTAAATTCTTGCAAACTGGCTGGCACCAACGATATTTTCTGTCACCTACTGCAAGCGCATCGTAAATGATTTCCTGTCGGCTATACATGAAATTTACCAGACGGCGAAGAGATGTTGCGGTATGGTTCGCTCCGTCTACATGAATATGGATTCCGCATGAACTGTGAGGAACTCCGCCGATTTCTTTGAATTTACGGATGATTGCCTGCAATGTATCAAGGTCTTCGTATTTAAGAATCGGTGTTACGAATTCAACTCTGTATTCGTCTATGCTCTCAGTTCCAACTTTGCGAATTGGATGGATTGAGCTGTCTCGCATTACCTTCCATTTTCTTCCCTGTGAATCCTGAACGGTTCTTGTCTGGTAACAAGTGTGATCTGGTCTGGAAGCTGTAGTTCCGATGATTTCTGCAACTGCATCAGCGACCATCTTTCTTGAAATACCTGTAAATTCAACCTCAACACCGTAGTTCTGTTTCTTTAAAAGTTCTGACATATCATTTTCCTCCTATTATCTCTCAAACATTCGCACCGTCTATGCGAATGCTTGTTCTGCTGTTTATGTTTGTATATTACCATATGTACCGTATATGTCAATAGAAAATTAAAGAAAATCTATAAAATATTAGAGAATAACGTTGACAAAATAGAGAACAAGGGATATAATATAATTGTAGCAAGGAGATGGCAGGAAAGGAGATAAGAAATGGAAAATGACGAAATGACAACATTAGAGTTTAAATCAATTATGGAAATGGTCGTGATGATCATTGAAAGCAGTAAAGATAAAGAAGAGGCTCTTGAAAAAATCAAGAACCTCTCCATTTTAAAAGAAAAGAATTAATAACTAAGCGATTGGACACCGAGCAGACTCCTAAACTTCCTGCTTCTGCTCGGTATCTTAAAATAAATAATAGCAGGAAGAAAAAATAAAGTCAACAGTAAGGAGGGAAAAAAGTGATCTCATATAATCCACTTTGGCATACTCTGATAGATAAAGGAATGAATAAAGGTGACTTAATGAGAGAGACAGGCATTAGCTTTGGAACCATGGCAAGTATGGGGAAAAACGAGCCAGTCAACTTAAAGCAGATAGACAGGATCTGCAAAGTTCTTCATTGCAAGATAGAGGATGTTATAGAATATAAGGAAGATTAAATGCTTCCTTATATATATTTAACAAATGTTAGATTCTGGTTACCTGCCATTAACATGCGGGATGCTATGATTATCATATAATGTCACCCAAATAATTATATCAATCAATTATCTGGTTATGAGCAAGTAGCGAAGAGGATGCTTTTATCTGCCTGATAAAAGCATAGTAAAAATATAAAAAAGAGCTGAGAAGTCCTTAACTGGATTTTTCAGCTCTTTTGAAGTATTGATGTGATTTTGGATGAATGAAGGATCCATTTATTCGGCGTCCGAATTATCGGTATCATAGGATTCGTCGTATGTCTCTGCGTCTGTGTCATCTGAAGCTGAACTGTTCATATCAACGATATCGCTATCTGAAGCAGCTGTATCTGCAGAACTGCTCTGGGAGTCATTATTACTGTTATATTTTGCAGTAAAAGTACTGCCTTCTGCAGTAGAAATCCAGGAACTCCGCTCATTGATTTTTCCAAGGATTCTTGTTGCCTCATCACCTTCTGCCGGAGTTGGCTGATAATTATTATATCCATCATAGGCAGCAGAAGAAATGGAGCAGGGAATGATATTGGTCACGTTGTCTTTTTTTACCCCATCGGCATCAATAGTAAAGGTCTGCTGGTAGATCATGGTATCCATATCACTTGGAGAACTGTTGCCGCCGAAGCAGAAGTTTCCGAGGCTGTATACAATATTCCTGCCTTTATAAGTTTCAATGCCCTGAAGTACATGCGGATGATGTCCGCATACAAGATCAGCGCCTTCATCAATCGCGATGCGTCCAAGTGTTGTCTGGTTGCTGTCCGGAACGGTTTCCGTTTCATTGCCCCAGTGGAAGATCACTACGATCAGCTGTGCCCCGTCTGCCTTTACTTTTGCGATATTGTCTTTTAACTGCTGCTCGCGCTCAAGATGGTCGTACAGTTCATAGATACCGACTAATCCCACTTTGATTCCCTTTACATTCATAACAGCAGTTTCATCATATCCGAAATGAACGATTCCTGCATCATCCAGTGCTGCCAGAGTATCATCGAAACTCTGATCACCGTAATCATGACTGTGATTGTTAGCGGTATTTACGGCTTCTACAGATCCGCCTGTCAGAATAGAGGCATAGGATGCGGGTGCTTTAAACGCAAATGTTTTGTCCTCCCGTTCATCAGAATCGGTGAGTGTTCCCTCAAAATTCGCAATAGTCAGATCATCTGCAGAGAAAATATCTTTTACATTCTGCAGGAAATAATCTGCACCGTAATTTTCATAATAAGCATTTAAGCTGGTATCATAATCAAAAGTTTCATCTGTGCCAAGAGTGCAGTCACCGACAACACTGAGTGTCAGAGAAACAGGAGAAGATACTGTAGCATTGGAGGAATCCGTGTTCTGAGAATCTGAGGATGCTTTCTGGCTGTTGTCCTTAGAAGCGTTCATGGAAACAGTTTTTTTGGCTGCTGCCTGTCTGGAACTTATATAGTTGCTGCATCCGCGGATACCTGCCAGAATAAGTATAAAAACCAGAACAAAGATACCGATACCTGTTGCAATCAGCAATTTTTGCCTTTTTTCCTGATAGTATTTTGATTTTTTGTAGATGTCTTTCCTGCGTGCAGAAGAAGATTTCGTCTGGCTTCGTTTGTTGGATTGTAGGCTCATATGTATAGTTCTCGCTTTCGTTTATAATAGATTAGAGATATAGTATTTAAAAAAATATTAAAGAGACCGGGCAGTTAAAATATCTGAACAGATGATCAGAATTAACAAAAAATAAATCGTAATTGCTATAGGATATATTCAAAGTATATAGAGAATTCACAGAATCGTCAAGAAATAAGTCTTTTCATAAAACCGTATTTTTGTTATAATACCATGACAAAAGGTTACATAAATATTACAGACAGAAAAAAGAGATGTGTTATCCTAGAGTGTGTCTGAAAAATCATTCCCGCAATCTGCACGCCCCACTTTGCGGGATATTTCACCCGAATTCAGTTGCCGTAGCCCGCTACGGCGCCCTCATCCGGGCAAAATATCCCACAAATTGTGACGCACATCTTGCAGAAAGCCTTTTTCAGACACGCTCTAAAGCGTATGAAACATGCTCTGAAAGCACTCAAAGATAATGAGAGATGGGTACGTGAGATAGCACTTCTCAGGAAAGAATATGAGGAAAAATAAAGATGAAAACATTGATATTCAACGGTTCACCGCGAAAGAACGGTGAAACTGCATATATGATCCGGACTCTGCAGGAAAATCTTGGAGGGGATTTTAAGGTGGTTAATGCCTACAGGGCAGATATCCGACCGTGTATAGACTGCAGATGGTGTTTTGACCATGCAGGATGCGCAGTCAAAGATGAATGGCAGGAGGTTCTTTCGTACATTGAAGAATGTGACCATATTATTATGGCATCTCCTGTATATTTTGAGGAGGTTACGGGAATGCTTCTTGCTGTGATGAGCAGACTGCAGACCTATTTCAGTGCAAGATATATCCGTAAAGAAGAACCTGTTCCTAAGAAGAAAACAGGAGCAGTTCTGCTGACAGCAGGAAGTATCGGACCCAGAGAAAAAGCGGAAAGTACGGCAGAGATGCTGCTTCGTCAGATGAGCTGTGACAGTCTGGGGACTGTATATGTGAACCGTACAGACAAAGTGCCGGTCAGAGACAGAGAAGATATCATACAGGAAATAAAAGATCTGGCAGGCAGATTGAGAACAGCAGAATAAATATTATCTGAAAATGAAACACCATTTGTGTTATGTGGAACAGACGAAAGGATGATTAAAATGAAAAAAATAAAATACTTTATGATTACAGGAATGCTTCTGGCATCCATCGGTCTTGCCGGATGTGGGAAGAAGTCAGAAGATGATATTACAAATAAGGAAATTTATCAGGATGATCTTGAACCGCTGACAGAAGAAGAGCTGAATGAAATGGATGCAGATACTTCTGACGAGGATATGAAACAGATTGATGAGCCTGAGGAAGAAACCGCTGACATTACAGATACTACAGATGCAACAGAAACTACAGATAAAACGGAAAATACAGATAAAGCAGAAACTTCAGATTCTTCTGCAAAAAAATCTGCGGATAAAACTGAAACATCAGATTCTGCAGATACAACGAAATCAGAAACTAAAACGAAAACTGAAAAATAATCACAAGGGGGCTGTCGCTGGAATTATTATTGCGACAGCCCCCTGATCATATTTCTGTAATTATCAGGAAAGAACCTCGTTCTTCAGTTCGTTCCCATCCATAAATGCTTTCGCATTTTCGAGAGTAGTCTCGGCAATGTTAGTCAGTGCTTCTTTTGTAAAGAATCCCTGATGAGAAGTCATCACTACATTCGGGAAGGAGAGCAGACGCTGGGTAATGGAGCTCTGCAGAATACGCTCGGACATATCCTCGAATACGAAATCAGTTTCTTCTTCATAAACATCCAGTCCTACTGCAAAGAACTTATGATCACGGATTCCGGAGATCAGGTCCTCTGTCTTGATCAGGCCGCCGCGGGAAGTGTTTACAAGAATTACACCATCTTTCATTTTGGTGATAGTTTCTTCATTGATGATGTGTTTGGTTTCTTCTGTAAGCGGGCAGTGAAGACTGATGAGATCACTGGTTGCCAGAAGCTCATCCAGAGATACATATTCCAGATAATCCAGGCTCTTATTCGGGAAAAGATCGTAAGCGATAACTCTCATACCAAAACCTTTGCAGATTTTTGCCATTGCCTGGCCAATTTTTCCGGTACCAATGATTCCGGCAGTTTTCTGATAGAAATTAAGTCCCATCAGACCACTTAAAGAGAAGTTGTTTTCGCGGCATTTGATGTATGCTTTATGTGTGTGGCGGTTTGCGGTCAGCGCAAGTGCCATTGCATGCTCAGCCACAGCTTCCGGAGAATATCCCGGAACACGCAGAACCTTCATTCCGAATTTGTGAGCAGTTTCCAGATCTACATTGTTATATCCTGCGCAGCGCATAAGGATCAGTTTTACACCCTGAGCATTCAGCTCTTCGATAACAGGAGTGCTCAGATCAGCGTTTACAAAAGCGCAGATTGCCTCATATCCTTTTGCAAGGGAAGCAGTTTCTTCGTGAATATTTGCTTCGGTAAATTTAATTGTAATTCCCGGATAGGAAGGAAGAAGCTTCTCGAAAAATTCCTCGTCGTAGTTTTTTGTGCCGTAAAATAAGATTTTCATAAATGTTAGCTCCTCTCTGGCTGTATACCTGTATGGTATACTCACCGTGAAAATTATAATATCAGTGTTTATAGCAATCCTCATAAATAATGCATCTTAATCCAGACCATCAGAGTGTGAAATCCTGCTATAGTAAAACAAATCGAATAATGTTAAAATAATAACAATCTTCTGACGATTCACATTATAACCGATTTATCGGAAAAAGAAAAGACTATTTTGGATAAAATTTATCAAGTATCTATAAAAATACAATCTGAGAGAGTATGAAGATACCTTAAACAGGAATTGCAAATTATGCTTTGTTATGAAAAGTATGTACAGAAAGACAAAAGATATGCAGGATAAAAAAACATCTTGCGGGATATTACAGGTGAACAGTAAAAATTATGCTGCTGTCAACAAACATAAAAAAATGATATGTTGACAGCAGCATAATTATAAATGACAGTTGCTATTTTCCGAGAGAGTACAGATCTTCATAGAATTCCGGATAGGAAATTTTAACGCAGTCCCCATCTTTGATAGTAAGTGTACCGTCACAAATTGTACCTGCAACAGCAAAGGACATGGCAATACGGTGATCAAGATAAGAATTGATCTCGGCACCATGAAGTGGCTTTCCTCCATGGATGATCATTCCGTCATCAGTCGGCTGAATATCAGCTCCCATGCGTTTCAGCCCTTCTGTTACCACTGCGATACGGTCGGATTCTTTTACCTTCAGCTCCTGTGCGTCCCTGATAACAGTAGTCCCCTCTGCAAAAGCTGCCATTACAGCGATCATCGGGATTTCATCGATCAGTGTGGGGATGATCTCACCCTCAACAGTGGTTCTGTGAAGACTGCTTGTGCGGATCAGCAGGTCAGCGGTAGGCTCACCCTCTGTACTTGCATTCAGCAGAGTAATATCAGCCCCCATAGCCCTGCATACACGAAGCATTCCGTCTCTGGTTGGATTAATGCCTACATTTTTAAGAAGAATCTCACTTCCGGGAGTAAGAAGCCCTGCTGCGATAAAGTAAGCAGCAGAAGAAATATCTCCGGGAACTTTAATCTCGCGTCCGTTCAGTACAGGCTCCGGTTCAATAGAAGCAGTTGTTCCCTGGGAAGTCACATTTGCGCCGAAATAATTCAGCATGATTTCTGTATGATTTCTGGAAAGTACCGGCTCAGTAACGCTGGTGATCCCATCTGCATACATACCAGCCAGAAGCACGCAGGATTTTACCTGTGCGGAAGCAACCGGTGACTGATAATGAGCGGCATGCAAAGACTTTCCTGTAATACGCAAAGGTGCGCATCCATTGCCCCTCAGACTTATGATATCAGCGCCCATAGACAGAAGAGGAGTCATAATCCTTTTCATTGGACGGGACTGAATGGAAGCGTCACCGTTTAATTCGCTGGTAAAAGACTGTCCTGCCAGAATTCCGGAGATCAGTCTTGTGGTAGTCCCGCTGTTTCCCACATCCAGAGTTTCAGACGGAGCACTGAGTCCGTGAAGTCCCTTTCCATGAACGAGGATTTCGGAAGCATTTCTTTCAATATCGATTCCCATTTTCCGGAAACAGGAGATAGTAGAGAGACAGTCAGCTCCCTCAAGAAAATGTGTGATCTTTGTAGTACCCTGTGCAAGAGAACCGAACATGACTGCACGATGGGAAATGGATTTATCTCCGGGTACAGTGAGTTCTCCTCTGAGGTTTGTCTGTTTTTTTATTTCCATGTTTGATTCCTGCCTGTTTTTATAATATTTCTGTATTTCCCTGCAGCTATTTATAGCAATATGCTTTTGACAAAATATTTTTGAAATGAATGTCAAAGGGTGATCTGTTTAGCGTTCGTAGACAATATAATTTCTTTTCTTAAGGAGTGCGGCACCCTTTTCCATAGAGATTCCGTCGTAGAATTCAATTTTGAGGACACCTTCCTCGAATTCACGGTTGTGAATGATACCGATATTTTTAATGCTGATCTTCTCCATCGCAAGGATAGTGGCAATCGTAGCAATACCGCCGGCCTCATCCGCGATATCAAGATACAGGACATAAGCCTTTTTCAGCAGACCATTGTCTACCACATCAATAGAATCACGGTAATCCCTGGAACTTGCAAACATCTGATACAGACTCCTGGAGTCCTTGTTATCCACAAAACATTTGATCTGAACCAGCAGGCGGATGTAGTCATCCAGAACATTGGAGATATTCTGATTATTTTCCACACAGATCTGCTCCCACATAATTGGAGAAGAAGAAGCAATACGTGTGATATCACGGAAACCTCCGGCTGCAATCGTTTTCATATATTCCTGATCGCTGTCCAGCATATTGACAAGATTTACCAGTGCAGAAGCGATAATATGAGGCAGATGGCTGACTCCGGCAGTGATGAAATCGTGTTCTTCACTTGTAAGGACCATCGGGATCGCACCAAGGGAAGAAATCATCTCTGTGAAATCTGTCAGGCGTTCCAGTGCAACTTCACCGCCCGGAGTAATAATATAGTAAGCATTCTCAATCAGACGGTCACTGGAAGCTTCGAATCCGGTCTTCTCAGAACCGGCCATTGGATGACCTCCGATAAAACGGGATTCCATTCCAAGACGTTCTACTTCTTTATGGATAATGCCCTTGACACTTCCAACATCTGTGAGGATCGTGTCAGGACCGATATTGTCTTTGAAATATTCAAGATATTTTACATTAAATTCTACAGGAGCACACAGGAAAATATAATCGCAGCTCCTGAAACGTTCATCATGTTCTTCGCATACAGCATCGATCATATTGCTGCTTACTGCTGCAGCAAGTGTTTCCCGATCCTGATCATAAGCAAGAAGTCGGTAGTCTTCATGGTATTTTCGGATGGCCTTGGCAATTGATCCGCCAATCAGTCCGAGACCGATAAAACCGATAGTTTTCATAGTGGTTTTTGCATCCTTTCAGGTAACATTATTCGTAACTGTGAAAATACGGAACAGTTACATGATTTCATAATTTACTATTTTAAAGGATATGATTTGAAAAGTCAATTCATACGGCACTTTTATACATGAATAATTTAAAGCGACAAAGCGGACGCCGTATCATATGCAGATATCTTCCATGTCTTTCGCACTCTGGTTACTAGAGTGTGTCTGAAAAATCATTCCCGCAATCTACACGCCCCACTTTGCGGGATATTTCACCCGAATTCAGTTGCCGTAGCCCGCTACGGCGCCCTCATCCGGGCAAAATATCCCACAAATTGTGACGCACATCTTGCAGAAAGCCTTTTTCAGACACGCTCTAGGACTGCTATAGTCAACTGAAAAAACGATGCATTATAAATATTCGTACAATCAAAATCAGTCAGCTAGCTGCGCGCTTGAGATAAAATTCACAGTCGAGATCCGTGAAAATTACTGAAAATATATAAAATGCTCATCAATTTACAAGAAGTTCACAAAAAAAGATGTTAAAATTTCATAAAATACTTGAAAAATATAAAAAAATTTAGTAATATATAGCCATATCGTTGCTGCGGACGTTGCAAGCGGCAATAACATAACAGACAAACAGGGAGGTACGCAACATGGATGTATTTAGAACTGACCGAATTAGAAATGTAGTCCTTTTAGGTCATGGGGGCGCTGGCAAAACTACACTGGCAGAAGCAATGGCTTACTTAGCAGGAATGACTAACCGTCTCGGAAGAGTAGAAGACGGAAATACTGTCAGCGATTATGACAAAGAAGAGATTAAGAGACATTTTTCCATTTCTACCACATTGATCCCGGTACCGTGGGATAAGGTAAAGATCAATGTGCTGGATACTCCCGGATATTTCGATTTCGTAGGCGAAGTAGAAGAAGCAGTAAGCGCAGCAGATGCAGCGATCATTGTAGTTTCCGGTAAAGCAGGCGTTCAGGTTGGAACACAGAAGGCATGGAACTTATGTGAGAAATATAAACTTCCGAGAATGATCTTTGTTACAGATATGGACGTAGATGATGTCAGCTACCGTAAAGTAGTAGAACAGCTCACTGAACTCTACGGCAAGAAGATCGCACCGCTTCACTTCCCGATTCGTGAAGACGGCAAATTTGTAGGATATGTAAATGTTGTAAAACAGGCAGGACGTAAGTACATAGATAAAGGTAAGAAAGAGGAATGCCCGATTCCTGAATACCTGGATGAATATCTGGAGAAATATCATGATATCCTTATGGAATCTGTTGCAGAGACCAGCGAGGAATTCATGGACCGTTATTTTGAAGGTGATACATTCTCAGTAACAGAGGTTTCCGCAGCACTTGCAATGAACGTACAGGAAGCATCTATCGTACCTGTATGCATGGGCTCACCGATCAATCTTCGCGGTGTATCCAACTTACTGGATGATATCTGCGGATATTTCCCAAGCCCGGACAAACGCTCCTGCAACGGAATCGCTCAGAAGACAAATGAGATCTTCGAAGCAAACTACGACTTCACGAAAGTGAAATCCGCATATGTGTGGAAAACAATTGCAGACCCGTTCCTTGGCAAATATTCTCTTATTAAAGTATGCTCCGGTGTTATCAAATCCGATGACACTTTATTAAACGTAGAGAAAGGCGAAGAAGAACGTCTGAATAAATTATATGTACTTGAAGGATCCAAACCGATCGAGGTTCCGGAACTTCATGCCGGTGATATTGGTGCAATTGCCAAATTAAACAGCGTACAGACTGGTGACAGCCTTGCGACAAAAGCAAATCCGATTCTTTATCCGAAGGCACTCCTTTCCACACCATATACCTGCAAGAGATTTAAAGCAGTGAAGAAGGGTGATGAGGATAAGATTTCCCAGGCACTTGCGAAGATGATGAGTGAAGACAAGACACTTCGTGTAGTAAATGACAGTGCAAACCGTCAGAGCCTTATCTATGGTATCGGTGATCAGCATCTCGATATCGTTATGAATAAATTAAAAGAACGCTACAAAGTAGATGTTGAGCTGAGCAAACCGAAGGTTCCGTTCCGCGAGACGATCCGTAAGAATGCAGATGTAGAGGGTAAACATAAGAAACAGTCCGGTGGACATGGACAGTATGGACATGTTAAGATGCGTTTCGAGCCATCAGGCGATCTGGAGACACCTTATGAATTTGAACAGGTTGTAGTTGGTGGTGCAGTTCCGAAGAACTACTTCCCGGCAGTTGAGAAAGGTCTTCAGGAATGCGTATTAAAAGGACCTCTGGCTGCATATCCTGTAGTTGGTGTGAAAGCTACCTTATATGATGGATCTTATCATCCGGTAGACTCCTCAGAAATGGCATTCAAGATGGCAACGATTCTTGCATTTAAGAAAGGCTTTATGGATGCATCACCTGTACTCTTAGAGCCAATCGTATCTATGAAAGTAACTGTTCCGGATAAATTTACCGGTGATGTTATGGGCGACCTGAACAAACGTCGTGGCCGTGTTCTTGGTATGACTCCTGATCATCAGGGCAATACCATTATTGAGGCAGATGTTCCACAGCTTGAGATTTATGGATATTCCACAGATCTTCGTTCTATGACAGGTGGAAGCGGAGAATTCTCCTATGAATTTGCACGCTACGAGCAGGCTCCTGGAGATATTCAGGCAAAAGAAATTGAAGCCAGAGCAAGTAAGGTAGATAAAGCGGAAGAATAAAAAAGGGTAATTACTGACAGAGCAGTAATTTGTGTTAGCGCAGTAATTAAAATATAGTTAAGAAATAAAAATGGCAGGACATTTTGCAGAGATGCGGAATGTCCTGTTTTTTCAGACACACTCTAGTGGTGTATTACTCGAAAATGCGAAATAAATGCCATTTTTGTTACTGTTCACACACCACTATTCCGCGAGGTGTTTTGGCATGAATATGCCAAAATCCCGAGACATACAAGCCAAAATTCCATTGCCACAGGCAATCTGGAATGAATTTTGGCTACGTTACTGTGAACGGAGTGAACAGTAACCCATTTTTAAAGCAAAAACACTCGATACAGCGAAACGTTACATTGACAAACAGCCTTTGTTGAATTAAAATAAATTTTTAGGATAAGATGTCCATAATCGGACTGAAACCGCCGGAAATAATAAAAGCAGCTGTGTAGCTCAGTGGAGCAAACAGTAGTGGTGTCATGGACGCACCCTGAAAAAGACGGTATCTCGCCTTAAGTCAGATGCCTTGGTAACTCTGTTGCCGGGTAGTTCACATACAGCAAAATGTTGGAGGAAGTATAGAGATGAAATACTTGTTTAAAAAGATCGAGCCTAAGTGGCAGGCAAAATGGGAAGAAGCCAAAGTCTTCGAAGCCAAAGATAACAGTGACAAACCTAAATTCTATGGTCTGGTAGAGTTCCCATATCCAAGCGGTGCCGGTATGCACGTAGGACATATCAAAGCATATTCCAGTCTGGAGGTTATTTCCAGAAAACGTCGTATGGAAGGCTATAATGTACTTTTCCCGATCGGATTTGATGCATTTGGTCTCCCGACAGAGAACTACGCAGTAAAGACCGGAACACATCCACGTATCATCACAGATGAGAACATCAAGAGATTCTCAAACCAGTTAAAGAAAGTTGGATTTTCCTTTGACTGGAATCGTGTGATCGATACAACAGATGAAGACTACTACAAATGGACACAGTGGATTTTCCTGAAAATGTTTGAAAAAGGTCTTGTATTCAGAGACAGAACACTGGTTAACTACTGTCCGCACTGTAAAGTAGTCCTTTCCAATGAAGACAGCCAGGGCGGTAAATGTGATATCTGCCACAGCGATGTTGTTCAGAAATCCAAAGATGTATGGTATTTAAGGATCACCCAGTATGCAGATAAGCTTCTGGAAGGTCTGAAAGATGTAGATTATCCGGATAATGTAAAACAGCAGCAGATCCACTGGATCGGCAAATCAAAAGGTGCTTTCGTTAACTTCGATGTTGACGGAATCGATGAGAAACTTGAAATCTATACAACCAGACCGGATACTCTGTTTGGTGTAACATTCATGGTAATCGCACCGGAACATCCGATCATTGACAAATATGCAGATAAAATCACAAACATGGATGAGATCATTGCATATCGTAATGAGTGTGCAAAGAAAACAGAGTTTGAGAGAACTCAGCTTGTAAAAGATAAAACAGGTGTGAGAATCCAGGGACTTGAGGGAATCAACCCGGTTAACGGTAAGAAAATCCCGATCTACATTGCTGACTATGTAATGATGGGATATGGTACAGGTGCTATCATGGCAGTACCTGCTCACGACCAGCGTGACTATGATTTCGCCAAGAAATTCGGCATCGATATTATCGAAGTTATCAAAGGCGGAGATATTTCCAAAGAGGCCTATACAGGCGACGGCGAAATGGTAAACTCCGATTTCCTGAACGGATATGCAAAGAAGAAAGATTCTATTGAGCGTATGTTGGAAGAACTGGAGAAAAAAGGAATCGGTAAAGCCGGTGTTCAGTATAAGATGAAAGACTGGGCATTCAACCGCCAGAGATACTGGGGTGAGCCAATCCCGCTTATCCACTGCCCGAACTGTGGTGTTGTGGCAGTTCCGGAGAACGAACTTCCGCTGCGCCTGCCGGATGTAAAGGACTTCGAGCCGGGTGAAGACGGACAGTCCCCACTTGCAAAGATTGATTCTTTCGTAAACTGCACATGCCCGAAATGCGGTGCTGCAGCGAAGCGTGAGACAGATACTATGCCTCAGTGGGCAGGATCTTCCTGGTATTTCTTAAGATATACAGATCCGCACAATGCAAATGCACTGGCAGATATGGACAAACTGAAATACTGGATGCCTGTTGACTGGTACAATGGTGGTATGGAACACGTTACCAGACATATGATCTACTCCAGATTCTGGCATCATTTCCTGTATGATCTTGGCGTAGTAAATACACCGGAACCATATGCAAAACGTTCCATCCAGGGATTGATCCTCGGACCGGACGGAGATAAAATGAGTAAATCCAAGGGCAACGTAGTTGATCCGCTGGATATTGTAGAAGAATACGGTGCAGATACTCTTCGTACCTATGTACTGTTTATGGGTGACTATGGCGCAGCTACACCGTGGAGCGAGAACTCTGTAAAGGGCTGTAAGAAGTTCCTGGACCGTGTTGCAGGGCTGACAGATATCCTTTCTGAAGAATCCGTATCTGATGAACTGGAGATGAAACTCCACCGTACCATCAAGAAAGTTTCTTCTGATATCGAGAACCTGAAATTCAATACAGCGATCGCCAGCCTGATGACACTCATTAATGAGATCACAGCAGAAGGACACTTAAGCAAAGATGACCTTACCATCTTTATCAAACTGCTTAGCCCGTTTGCGCCACATATCTGTGAAGAAATCTGGGAATTCATCGGAGGAGAAGGCTTACTGGCAGTTTCCGAATGGCCGAAATACGATGAAGGCAAAACAATTGCCAAGACCGTTGAGATCGGTGTACAGGTAAACGGTAAAGTAAGAGGAACAATCGTAATCCCTAACGGATGTGAAAAAGAAAAAGCATTCGAGATCGCCAAAGCAGACGAGAGAATTGCTTCCTTCCTGGAAGGTAAGAATCTTATCAAAGAGATTTATGTACCGAACAAGATCGTAAACTTTGTTGCGAAATAATAGAAACAGTAAAAAGAGGACTGACAGAAATTTTCTGAACAGTCCTCTTTTGAGTTTGCCAGCTGTATTAAGAAACCTTTAGACCTTTTCAGGCAACCGCCTGCTGATATGCCGGAATGTCAGTGTAAACACGATTCCCTTCACGATAGAAGAGATTGTAAGCGCCCACCATACACCATTTAATCCCATTCCCGCATGTGTCAGGATCAATGCCAGCGGGATTCGTGAGCCTGTCAGGATCACACTGATCGTACTGGATAATCTGGTGCGTCCAAGTCCTGATAATGCGCCCACTGTCATCAGCTCAATGGACATAAAGACTTCACTGAATCCGATAATGACCAGATAATTGACAGCAGTATCCAGAGCTTCTTTTTCGTGGAAAAATAACCTGGCAATTGGTTCCGGAAGAAAGACAAAAGCTGCAGTGACAAACAGACCCCAAATTGTGAGGACGCGAAATGACAGACTGTAACCTTTACGGATACGGCCTTTTTTTCGTGCACCGTAGTTTTGGGCAATAAAAGCATTCAATGCTGAAGCAAAACCATCCGCAGTATTCCAGGATACAGATTCAATCTGTCCGCCAACACGCTGTGTTGCAATAGCGGCAGCACCATAACCGGAAACCATACGGGTCAGGACCATGGAGATGAAGCAGTAAATGCTTCCCTGTATAGCTGTGGGAAATCCGATTCTGAAGATGTGCTTATAATATTCTTTTGGAAAAACAGACAGCAGATTCAGATGCTGTAAAACATTTGGCTCCAGTCTGGAATGCCGGATACGCAGAACCATCACCACAAAAACCAGAATCTGTGAACTTACTGTCGCAATAGCGGCTCCGGCAACCTCCAGCCTCGGGAAAGGTCCGATGCCAAGGATCAGCAGCGGATCCAGGATCATATTTCCTGCAAGCCCGATAAAGTTTGCAAGCAGGGGAGTGCGGGAATCTCCCTGCGCAGTAGAGAGTCCGGTCAACGTCAGATTCAGATAAGAAAAAATGATCAGTCCACAGGTGATCAATGTATAAGATCTGGCAGCAGTATAAGTTTCTGCGTCGGTCAGATTAAAAAATCCCAGCAGAGGCTGTATGAAAATAACACAGACAGCAGCAAACAAAATGCCGGACAGTGCAGTGAGCTGCAGAGAACCGGCAGCATAGGAACGTGCCTGGTCATAATCTTTGCGCCCGCATGCCTGAGCTGTATTTACCTGTCCGCCCATTCTTGACAGGGATGCAAGCCCCTGGGAGAGCCAGACATACATTCCGCCTACTCCCACGCCTGCAACCGCCTTTGCGCCAAGCAGTCCGATCCATGCCATATCCATAATACTGTATGCTGTTCCCAGCATGGAAGAAATCATGATAGGCAGAGCCAGCTCTGCCAGAGTTTTCAGGATCGGACCGGAAGTCAGATCCACAGTTTTTGCTTTACTCATTTGTAATAACCCTTCATGTACCAATTATTATAATACTTTTGTAGTCCATTTACTGCAGTCCCATACCTGGGAAACCACATCGCGGTAAAACTCCGGTTCATGGCAGATCAGGAGAATGCTTCCTTTATATTCGATCAATGCCTGCTTCAAAGCTTCTTTTGCATCCACATCCAGATGATTGGTAGGCTCGTCCAGAAGCAGAATGTTCGTTTCTTTATTTACCAGCTTACACAGGCGCACCTTCGCCTGCTCCCCGCCACTCAGTACACGTACCTGACTTTCAATATGCTTGGTAGTCAGACCGCATTTTGCAAGTGCAGACCGCACCTCATACTGAGTATAAGACGGAAACTCCGCCCAGATCTCATCAATACAGGTAGTCTTGTTATCACCCTTTACTTCCTGCTCAAAATATCCAATCTGAAGATTCTCCCCAAGTTCGCAGGAACCCTTCAGAGACGGGATCAACCCCAGAATACTCTTCAGTAAAGTTGTCTTACCGATACCGTTTGCACCAACCAGCGCAATCTTATTTCCTCTTTCCATAGAGAGAGTAACAGGTCTGGAAAGAGGTTCATTATAACCAATAACCAGATCCTTCGTTTCGAAAATATATTTCCCCGGAGTGCGTCCGTATTTAAAATGAAACTCAGGCTTCGGCTTCTCGGCAGCAAGCTCGATCACATCCATCTTATCCAGCTTCTTCTGTCTGGACATTGCCATATTTCTTGTAGAAACCCTGGCCTTATTTCTTGCGACGAAATCCTTCAGTTCACTGATTTCCTGCTGCTGGCGTCTGTAAGCAGCCTCAAGCTGGGCTTTCTTCACCTCATACACTTCCTGGAAATGGTCATAATCCCCGACATAACGGTTCAGTTCCTGATTCTCCATATGATAAACCAGATTGATAACAGAATTCAGAAACGGAATATCGTGGGAGATAAGGATAAATGCATTCTCATAATCCTGCAGATAACGCTTCAGCCATTCGATATGTTCCTCATCCAGATAGTTGGTAGGCTCGTCCAGAAGCAGGATATCCGGCTTCTCCAGAAGCAGCTTGCCAAGCAGAACCTTGGTTCTCTGACCACCACTCAGGTCTGTAACATCACGTTCCAGTCCGATATCCAGAAGTCCCAGGGCTCTGGCAACTTCCTCCACCTTCGCATCGATCACATAGAAATCATGCATGGTAAGGGTATCCTGAATAGTTCCCAGCTCCTCCATCAGAGTATCCATCTCCTCAGGAGAAGCAGTGCCAAGAGAGTCACAGATCCCATTCATTCTTTCCTCCATCTCAAAGAGATAAGAGAACGCAGACTTCAGCACGTCACGGATGGACATACCCTGAGAAAGGACAGAATGCTGGTCCAGATAGCCGACACGTACATTCTTTGCCCATTCAATCTTACCCTCATCCGGCATCAGCTTTCCGGTTACAATATTAAAGAAAGTAGATTTACCTTCCCCGTTGGCACCAACCAGTCCAATATGCTCGCCCTTTAACAGGCGGAAAGACACATCATTAAAAATCGCCCTGTCTCCGAAACCATGTGTCAGATGTTCAACATTCAAAATACTCATAAAAAGAAAATCTCCTTAATTATTGTTATATAATGATGTTAGGGTCAAAAGGCATTTTGCCCCTAACTTGATATCTACGAATTGCTTCGCTGAAAAGCAGCTCCCGCAATTCTCAAACATTCGAAATCCGCTGATTTACTACGTAAATCGCTACTTTCTCATGTTTGGCGGGTCCCAAGTTCAAAAGTCTTATCGTGCAAGCACGAACGACTTTTTGACCTTTTGACCCTGATATCATATAATGGCAGGGTGGTCAGACTTCCCTGACTCCCTTTAATGACGGCTCAGCCATCAGCGAATAATTTGTATAATAAACCACAAATCCGGGCTTTGCCCCTGCAGGCTTTTTCACCTGTTTCTTCTGGATATAATCAATCTCCACCTTAGGGGCGGTACGTCCTTTGGAATAATAAGCAGCAAGCTGTCCCGCAATCTCAAAAATATGATCCGGAAGCTCCCCATCCTTAGACTTCACAACAACATGAGATCCAGCCATCTTCTTAGCATGGAACCACCAGTCATTTCCCGTAGCAAACTTAAAAGTAAGCTCATCATTCTGGAAGTTATTTTTTCCCACATAAATATCATAACCATCTTCAGTCACATAATGGAACGGTTTTGACTTACTCTGAGCCTTCTGTCCCTTCTTTCGGTCATAATGCTTCTTAATATAGCCATATTCCATCAATTCTTCCTTAATCTGCGCCAGATCACTCTCAGCCAGAGCAATATCCAAAGCATTAGAAACAGATTCCAGATGCTCAATCTCACTTCTCGTATCCGCAATCTGCTCCGTCAAAGCCTCCTCCGTACGCTTCAGCTTTCCATACTTATCAAAATACTTCTTAGAATTCTCCGCCGGAGTTATAGTAGGATCAAGAGGAATCGTAATCTCTTCATTCGTATAATAATTCAAAGCCTTAAACGACTTACATCCATCCTCAAGTCCATACCCATAAGTATTAATCAACTCCCCGTAAACCTTATACTTATTCTTCTTCGCGGTATCCTTCATCTGCTTCTCCTGTAAGGTAAGCTTCTTACGGTTACGCTCCAGAGCAGTCTGCACGATCCTTCTTAAATCCGAAGACTTCTGATGAATACGAGTCAGAGTATTCTTAGTCGCATAATAAGTCTCCAGCATCTCAGAAACACTGTCAAACTCTACAGAATGATACTCCGGACCGTACTGCTGGAAAGCAAACACCCCATACTCCACAGGCTCCTCCCCACGATAAATAATATTCGGAGAAAAATCCCCCTCCTTTACCTGATCCATCAACCTGCAGAATGTATGATACAAATGCACCTGTGCAGTCTCATCCAAAGCCTGTGCAGCCTCACTTCCATCCACAGAAGCCCGGAAACAAACCTCCTCCGCAACAACAGGACTGATTCCTGTAAGAGAAGAATAGATTGCCTTGGAAATATTGCAAGGTTTCCTGCACACAACCTCACGGAATAACTCCTCACTTACAGTCAGCGGATCCAGCTTATCCTGCGTCTGTGGAATAAAATACTCTCTCCCCGGAAGCACCTCTCTCACAGAACTCATATGCGAAGAAACGTGCTTAATACTATCCAGGATCATATTCTTATCATCACAGAAAATAATATTACTATGCTTACCCATAAGCTCCATGATAAGCACCTTCTTACAAGGATCCCCTAGCTCATTCAGATGCTCCAGTTCAAACTCCACCACACGCTCCAGCCCCGGTTGCTTAATATCCGAAACCCTTGCACTTCCGATATGCTTCCTTAACAACATACAGAAATTCGGCGCGGTCATCGGACTGGGCTTATTCTTGGAAGTAAAATAAATCAGCGGAAGAGAAGCACTGGCCGAAAGCAGCAGCCTGCACTGCCCATTCGCCCCCTTCCCCGTAATCAAAAGCTCATCCGCCTCCGGCTGAGCAATCTTATTAAACCGTCCTCCATCCAAATTCAAATGCAGCTCCCTCACTATAGCCGCAATCGTAATCCCATCAAAAGCCATATAAAAACACTCCTTTTTAAATAATACTCACAATAATCAAAATCTCAGTCCCCCAATATGACTGATAACAATTTTATAATTGACAGGTAATACATAAAATCTAAACATCACCTACGTCAGAAAGGCGAAGCACTTTCTGACAAACAAACTCTAATATATAACAGGCCTTTTTGAAAGCCTTTCATAAATATACCATATACCTCCCACAGCCAGCTGCCAGCAGGATAAAATAAATGGTCTGGGGCGCATTTGCAGGGAGCGTAGTAACTATTAGGCTTTGGGAATTTGCGTTATGAAAAAAACAGCAACCTGTCTGAGCGAAGCGAGTTTTGCTGTTTTTTTCATGCTTTTAGCAAATTTCCGAAGCCTTAGAGTTGACTAGCTTCCGAAACCGCGCCCCAGACCATTTATTTTATCCTGCGTCCCTTTCACCAGTATACCACACATTTCCTACCGCCATCAACGAAAAAATGTTTGACTCCCATTCTATAATGAACTATAATAAATCTGTATGTAAACCAGAACAGGCACACATACCCCGACACTAATAGACAGACAAAGAGAGAAAAACTATGATAAAAAGCATGACAGGTTTCGGCCGGGCAGAAGTCGTGACCAAAGAAAGAAAAATAACAATCGAACTAAAATCTGTCAACCACAGATACCTGGACCTCAGCATCAAAATGCCCAGAAAACTCAACTTCCTGGAAGGCGCAGTCAGAAACCTGATGAAAACCTACATCCAGAGAGGCAAAGTTGATGTATACATCACATACGAAGACTACACCCTGGACAACGGAGCTCTCAAATACAACAGAGAACTCGCATCCGAATACATCACCTGTCTTAAACAGATGCAGCAGGACTTTGACCTTGACTACGATATCAAAGTCAGCACCCTGTCACGCTATCCGGAGGTACTTGTCATGGAAGAACAGTCTGTTGATGAGGAAGCACTCTGGGAATCTCTGGAACCGCCCCTTCGCGAGGCATGTGAGAAATTTGTCCAGACAAGGATACTGGAAGGCAGAAATCTTGAGAAAGACCTTATCGGAAAACTGGACAGCCTTGAAGAAAAAGTATTACGTGTAGAAGCCCGCTCTCCGGAAGTAGTCAATGCCTACAGGACCAAACTGGAAGCAAAAGTTTCCGAGCTGCTGGAAGACACACAGATAGACGACAACCGCATCGCAGCAGAAGTCATCCTGTTTTCAGACAAAATCTGCAATGATGAGGAAACCGTCCGCCTTCACAGCCACATCAGGAACATGAAAAAGATGCTCACAACAGAGAAAGAAGGCATCGGACGTAAACTGGACTTCATGGCACAGGAAATGAACAGAGAAGCAAACACGATTTTATCCAAATCAAGTGATCTGGAGATTTCCAACATTGCCATTGATCTGAAAACAGAGATCGAGAAAGTCAGAGAACAGATCCAGAACGTAGAATAGAGGAAGAAAACGTGGCAAGACTTATTAATATCGGTTTTGGAAATGTAGTCAATTCACAGAAAATCGTGGCAGTGGTAAGCCCGGATGCGGCACCTGTAAAACGAATGGTGCAGAGCATAAAGGGAACCCGGTCACTGATTGATGCAACTCAGGGGCGAAAGACAAAAGCAGTGATCGTCACAAGCGACGATTACTTGGTGCTCAGCGCACTTCAGCCTGAGACCATTGCCCGGAGATTTGCAGAAATATATGAAAACGAGGATAAGGGAGAGACCCATGAATAAAGGAATTTTAGTAGTGGTTTCCGGATTTTCCGGTGCAGGAAAAGGCACAGTAATGAAACGCCTCATGGAGAAATATGATGGTTATGCATTATCTGTCTCCGCAACAACCAGAAAACCCCGTCCCGGTGAAGAGGACGGCAGAGAATATTTCTTCCGCACACGGGATGAATTCGAGAAACTGATCGAAGAGGATGCATTGCTTGAATATGCCCGGTATGTGGAAAATTATTACGGCACTCCACGCTCTTATGTCGAAGAGCAGCTTCAGGCAGGCAGAAATGTGATCCTTGAGATCGAGATTCAGGGTGCAATGAAGATCAAAGAGAAAATACCGGAAGCACTTCTGGTGTTTGTAACTCCGCCGACTGTGGAGGAACTGGAACGCCGTCTCACAGGCAGAGGAACAGAGACTGCACAGGTGATCGCAGACAGACTTGCAAGAGCCGGTGAAGAGGCAAAGGGTATGGATCAGTATGATTATATCCTTGTTAACGATACCGTAGAGGAATGCGTAGACCATCTGCATCAGATCATCGTAAGCGAGCATTCCAGAGCGTTCAGAAATGCAGAGTTTATCGCTGGCATCCAGGAACAGACAAAAGCGTTTCAGAAATAACAGATTAACCGGAAGCGTGTTGCTGAGAACGGAGTGAACAGTAACAATATCCGTATTATCAGAGAAGAGATAACCCCGCGGTATTTGCCGCTTAAAAAGAAAGGAGAAAATACATGATACATCCGTCTTATACAGAATTAATCGAAGCAATCAATACAAACAGTGAGGACGACGATACAACAATGTCCCTTAACAGCCGTTATTCCCTTGTACTTGCTGCAAGTAAACGTGCACGCCAGATTATCGCAGGTTCCAAACCAATGGTAGAGGGTGCGGCAGGTAAGAAACCTCTCTCAGTTGCGATCGACGAGCTCTACAAAGGAAAAGTAAAGATCCTTGCTCCGGAAGAAGAGGATGAAGAAGGAACAGCACAGACAGCTGAGGCACAGACAGAAGAATCAGCACAGGCTGCAGAAACTGCTGAAACAGCAGAGGAAACAACTGCAGAAACAGTATCTGAGGAAACAACCGAAGAGTAAGAACTGATGGTAACACAATAGATAAACAAAAGGATGTGTCTGAGAATTACAGAGGTATATTTTCAGGCACATTCTTATAGGAGAATTTATGAAATTATTATTCGTATCATTAGGCTGTGACAAGAACCTTGTAGATTCCGAAGAAATGCTCGGACTTCTTACAGGTAACGGGTTCGAGATCGTAGATGATGAAACTGAAGCAGAGGCCATTGTGGTGAACACCTGCTGCTTCATCAATGACGCAAAGGAAGAGAGCGTCAACACCATCCTTGAGATGGCAGAATACAAGAAAACCGGGAGCTGTAAAGTCCTGGTTGTCACAGGATGTATGGCACAGCGTTATAAGAATGAGATCATTGAGGAAGTACCGGAAGTAGATGCAGTACTTGGCACAACTTCCTACGGAGACATCCTTAAGGCAATCCGTGAAGCAATGGAAGGAAAACATTTCCAGGAATTTAAAGATATTGATTACCTTCCGGAAAAGCTTGGCAAACGTGTTCTCACAACAGGCGGACATTTCGGATACCTCAAGATAGCAGAAGGCTGTGATAAACACTGCACCTACTGTATCATCCCGAAACTTCGCGGTAAATTCCGAAGCGTTCCGATGGAACGTCTGGTAACACAGGCAAAGGAGATGGCAGAGGAAGGCGTAAAGGAGCTGATCCTTGTCGCACAGGAGACAACCGTATATGGAACTGACATATATGGAAAGAAATCTCTTCATATCCTCCTGAAAGAGTTATGCAAGATCAAAGGAATCCGCTGGATCCGCGTGCTTTACTGCTATCCGGAGGAAATTTACGATGAACTGATCCAGACCATGAAAGAGGAGAAGAAGATCTGCCATTATCTGGATCTTCCGATTCAGCATGCAAGTGACCGTATCTTAAAGAGAATGGGAAGAAGGACAACACAGGCAGAGCTGGTGGAGATTGTAAATAAGCTTCGCCGGGAGATTCCTGACATCGTGCTCCGTACCACTCTGATCTCCGGATTCCCCGGGGAAACACAGGAAGACCACGAAGAGCTGATGAGCTTTGTGGATGAGATGGAATTTGACCGTCTGGGAGTATTTACTTACTCACCGGAAGAAGATACACCTGCAGCAACGATGCCTGATCAGGTTGCGGAAGAAGTCAAAGAGGCCAGACGTGACGAGATCATGGAGCTTCAGCAGGAGATTTCCTATGATAAGGGAACTGACCGTATCGGACAGGAACTTCTCGTGATGATCGAGGGAAAAGTTGCAGATGAGAGCGCATACATTGGCAGAACTTACGGAGATGCACCAAAGGTCGACGGTTATATTTTTGTGCAGACAGGAGAACTCCTGATGACGGGAGATTTTGCAAAGGTACGTGTGACCGGTGCACTGGAATATGATTTGATAGGAGAGTTGGCAGATGAATACACCGAATAAACTTACAGTAGCCAGAATGATCCTGGTTCCGTTTCTTGTACTGTTTATGCTTACAGACCTGGGCGGTGAGGCAAACCGCTATATAGCACTTGCTATTTTTGTTGTTGCAAGTGTGACCGACTGGTTTGACGGAAAGCTTGCCAGAAAATACAATCTGGTGACAAACTTTGGAAAATTCATGGATCCTCTTGCAGACAAGCTTCTTGTGTGTTCTGCAATGATCTGCTTTATTGAACTGGAAAAACTTCCGGCATGGTTTGTTATCATTATTATAGGAAGAGAATTTATTATCAGTGGATTCCGTCTGATCGCAGCCGAGAACGGTATTGTGATCGCGGCAAACTACTGGGGCAAATTCAAGACGGTTTCCCAGATGATCATGATTATTTTACTTCTGATCGATCTGGGCGGAGTGTTTGATATTCTGGAACAGATATTTATCTGGCTTTCCCTGGCACTTACCGTTATTTCCCTGATCACATATATCTGGCAGAACAGGAGTGTTCTGTCTATGCAGGATTAGAAAGAAGGCTTTAGATATGGCTTCAGAAAAGGAAGCATCAGAAGAATCAGCATTAGAGGAAACAGCATTAGAAGAAACAGTTGTAGGACTCCTGAAAAAAAAGAAAATGACACTGTCTCTTGCCGAGTCCTGTACAGGCGGTGCGGTAGCAGCGGACATCGTAAATGTACCGGGAGCTTCTGAGGTATTTATGTGCGGCTATGTCACATATACAAACCGCGCCAAAAGAAAATGTCTTGGAGTAAAGAAGAGTACACTGAAGAAAGAAGGTGCTGTCTCAGCCAAATGTGCCGGACAGATGGCAAAAGGCGGTGCGAAAGCAGCCAAAACTGATGTCTGTCTCTCTGTGACAGGACTTGCAGGTCCGGGCGGTGGAACAGAGGAAACACCGGTGGGAACCGTATTTATGGGATGTTACTGTGCAGGAAAGACAACTGTGAGGGAATTTCACTTTGAGGGCGACAGAAAAAGTATCAGAGACCAGGCAGTTGAACAGGCACTGACATTTATCTGCGACAGGCTGCGCAAATATGACAGATAATAATTGGTGACAAGTTACATTACTGAACATAAGAGTACATTTCGGAAAGTTGATGAAATGTACTCTTTTTGTTATCATAGCAATTCATATTAACCGAATCAGGTAAGTTTTCTGAGGAGTCTGCGAAAAGCAATAAGCAGTGAGTGGGGACTTGGTCACCGCATCATTTTCATAAGGTTCACCACTTTATCAAGTTTTTGTGCCTCTGCGGGAGATTTTCCCATCTTCAGCACTTCAATGATCGCAGAAATCTCATCAGCATTAAATTTCAGACCACCTTTTTTTCCCTGAGCAGCTGCGCTCATCAGGAAAGGCAGCATCTCATTTGCACCCTTTGAACTTCCCTGGGAAGCCAGATTCTGAAGCATATCAAGCTTGGAACGATCCATACCTGCAAGCTTCGGGTTGTTGCGCCAGTCATCATTCATGGGAATCCTCCTTCTCACCATCTGCAGGCTGGTTCATGAGCTGCAGCATCTGAACCATAGCCATCATATTTACCATCTGATCTAATTTATCCCTGCTGGGACCATAACAGAAGCTGCGGATATCATTGACGATATCCACCGGATTCTGGGCCGGCATGCTCATGGCACACAGATCGCTGCCGGAACTTCTTTTGCTGAAAACAGAAACCGTATTGATAAATTCAACCGCTTTTTCATAGACTGAGAAAATCTGCTGTCCTTTTGGCGGAAGATAAGGAATGGCGGCTTTTATCATCTGTCCGCGGTCAGAACTGACCATCTGATCCAGTAAAGTCTGTGAAATCTGCTCTTCATTCATAATATCTGCTTCCATTTTATGTTTTTTATTAACAGAATATGACGGGGAGAAGGATTCTGACATATAATAAAGTAGAATTTAAGTAACTGTGAGACTGCTTTACTGCACGCTGCCTCAAATTTTATGGAATTGCTGCAGGTATCATGCGTTTGCAGTTGCAAAAAAATGGAGAATCAGATATGGGATCAGAGTCAGAAGAAAAGAAAGAAATGCTTATTATAAATGGAAATGCTTTTTATGAGATAGATCTGGAGTGTGTGAAAAAGAAAAAACAATGTGCTCAGACAGTGCACCCGGAAAAGAAAACAGACAGGATCAATTCCCGGAATATGAAAGATAAGGATAATATCAGGCAGCATGAATAATAAGGACGAAATTATAATCCTGTAAAATATAAAGAGGCAGAGGGAAAGATCCCCCTGCCAACAGAAAATGATTGTCAGCAGCCACATCCACAGCCATTGTTTCCGCATAACAGAAGCAGCACGATAATGATCCAGCAGTTGTCACCGTTGCCACATCCGCCGCAGCCATTGCCGCATCCGCAGTTATTGTTTCCGCACAGGCACAGAAGGATGATGATCCAGAGGATATTACAGCAGGAATTATTTCCGCCTGAAAGTCCCCATCCACTGTTACATCCACATCCGTTATTACATCCGCAGCCATTGTCGCATCCGCATCCGCTGTTATTAGCGCAGCCACATCCGCATCCTCCTCTGTCCTCACATCCGCAATTTGTAGCAGCTAAGTCGCTCATATTAAATCCTCCGTTTTTTTTCTTTACAATCCTATCATATGTGGAACCGCAAAAAGTGTTACAGTTTCATCATTGTTCATTATGTTCACAGTAACCAATAACCTTAAGTTCGATGCGAATTGTTGCTTTTCACAAGTTGACAATAATATATGAATCCGATATAATATACCACGTAACAAATCTGTAATGATTGAGAAAGAAATGCAACAATAACCCAATTAAAACGTAAAACAATACGTATAAAAAGAGAGGAAACGGAGAATAAGAATGAAGAAACATGGGAAACTATTGTTAAAGTATCTGCTCCTTTTTGTGATGACCGTTTTTGTAATGGGCTGTTTTAGTGTATCCGCGGCAACAAAAACAGGATTTGTCACTCAGAAGGGGAAAACCTATTACATAAACAAAGACGGTTCCAAACAGAAAGGCTGGCTGGAACTTAAGGGTAAGAAATATTACTTTGATAAGAAAACAGGAGTTCAGGTAAAAGGCTGGGTAAAAGACTCCAGCGGACAGGCGATCCGATACTTTACCAGAGGAGCCGGATATATGGTGACAGGATTTATCACTGATTCCAATGGAAATACCCGTCATTTTGATGAGACAACAGGCCTGCTGACAAGAGGCTGGCTCACAGATACAGATAAATATAAATATTATTTTTACAGTGGTTCCGGCGTTATGGCCAAAGGCTGGGTGGAGAACAAAAAAGAACAGAAACGCTATTTCAGTCAGGCCAATGGACGTATGTGTACAGGCTGGGTGAAGAGCAGTGCCGGAAATTACAGATACTTTAAGCCGTCAAATGGAATAATGTATACAGGTCTGGAGAAAATTGACTCAGACTATTACTATTTTTCAAAATCAACCGGTGTCCGTTATCAGAAAGGTTTCGGAACCGTAGGAAGTAAGAAATATTATTTCAACCCTTCAGATGGTAAGGCGAAGACAGGCTGGCTTGAGCTTGATGGAAAGAAATATTATTTTGATACATCAGGAGTGATGCTGGCAAATACCATCGCTTCCATTGACGGAACTACATACAGGTTTGATTCTGACGGTGCTGCAACAAAGACTTCCGGTAATGATTACACAGTAGAGGGCAAATATGTCAAGGTCTTTGATGCGAAGAATAATAAATACTACTATATGGAAGAAGAGTTCCTGGAACATCCGGGAATTGCAGACGGAAAGGTGTCAGATCTGGATCTTCTGGCAGCAGTGTGTGATGCAGAAGCAGGAGATCAGGGAGTCGTGGGAATGGAGGCAGTTGCGCTTTGCGTATTAAACTGTACCATTGACCAGTATAAAGAATTTCCGTCACAGATCCGTTATGTGGTATATCAGGGAAAACCTACCCAGTATGCGGTTGTCACAGACGGAGCACTTCTTAAAAGACTGAAAGGCCAGTTTGAGGACAGGACCAATGCCTATGCGGCAGCAAAGGCAGCCATGGAAGTGTTCAGTAACTATGTGAATCATGGCACAAAGAGAACACTCCCGGGATTTAAGACAAAGGATTTCAATTACAAATTCTTTATGACTCCGGCAGCATTTAAGGCACAGAACCTTAATTTCAGCAAACTGGAATATGAACAGTACAAAGGACATGTATTCTTTGTGGACTGGATTTCAGGGTGAGTACATTAATGCTTTAAGTTGGTGAAATATGAAGAGGATTGCTATAAATTCCTTGACAAATAAATTTTGTATTTGTATACTTGCAGATATATGATATAAAAAAGCACAGATGGGAAAGAGTAACATAGGGAAAACAGACAGAGAGCTGCCGGCAGGTGAGAGGCGCGTGGGGAACTTATGTGAATACCTCCCGGAGCTCTGCATCGAACACTTCAGAGATATTGTAAGGTAAGTAGGCTGCAGCGGAGTGGCATTCGTTAACATGCTTAAGTAACAGAGAGAACCGTTGTTTATCATAACAATGGCATGGTTTGTTACTTATTGAGGCAGAGAATGCGAGTTTTCTGCGAATTTAGGTGGTATCGCGGGACCCGGTTCTCGTCCTAAAGGGACAGGAACCGGGTTGTTTTATTTTATTACGAGGAGGAAACAAACAATGACAGTTTGGGACGAGCTGAAAGCCCGTGGTCTGATTGCCCAGGTAACAGACGAAGAAGAGATCAAAGAAATGGTAAATAATGGAAAAGCCACATTTTACATTGGCTTTGACCCTACCGCAGACAGCCTTCACGTAGGACATTTCATGGCGCTTTGCCTGATGAAACGTCTGCAGATGGCGGGAAATAAACCAATCGCATTATTAGGCGGCGGAACCGGTATGATCGGTGACCCGTCCGGAAGATCTGATATGCGTCAGATGATGACAGTGGAGACCATTCAGCACAACATCGACTGCTTCAAGAAACAGATGGAGCGTTTTATCGACTTCTCAGACGGCAAGGCATTAATGGTAAACAATGCAGACTGGCTGATGAATTTAAATTATGTAGAAGTACTTCGTGATGTTGGACCACATTTCTCTGTAAACCGTATGCTCTCTCACGAGTGCTACAAACAGCGTATGGAACGTGGACTTACATTCCTTGAGTTCAACTATATGATCATGCAGAGCTACGACTTCTACATGCTGTATCAGAAATACGGCTGCACCATGCAGTTCGGCGGTGATGACCAGTGGGCAAATATGCTTGGCGGTACAGAGCTGATCCGTCGTAAACTTGGAAAAGACGCTTACGCCATGACGATCACACTTCTTCTGAACTCCGAAGGTAAGAAGATGGGTAAAACACAGTCCGGTGCTGTATGGCTTGACCCGGAGAAGACTTCTCCTTTCGATTTCTATCAGTACTGGAGAAACGTGGATGATGCAGATGTTATCAAATGTATGCGTCTTCTTACCTTCCTTCCGTTAGAAGAAATCGATGAGATGGCGAAATGGGAAGGAAGCCAGTTGAATAAAGCAAAAGAAATCCTTGCATACGAGCTGACAAATCTGGTTCATGGCGAAGAGGAAGCAAAGAAAGCGCAGGAAGGTGCAAGAGCACTTTTTGCAGGCGGCGCTGATACAGCACACATGCCGACAACTGAGCTTGCAGACGAAGACTTCTCAGAAGAAGGAACAATCGACCTGATCTCCATGCTTGTAAAAGCAGGAATGGTTCCAACACGTTCCGAGGGACGTCGTGCCATTGAACAGGGCGGTGTTTCCATTGACGGTGAGAAGATCACAGATGTGAAATACACAGTTGCCAAAGATGCACTTACAGGTGAAGGTGTAGTGCTGAAAAAAGGTAAGAAAAAATTTAACAAAGTTCTTGCAAAATAAAAAATTCATATAAATATCGGTGTACACCGGAGAATGCACATAGAAGCTTTCTGGTGTGGCCGATTTCAGGAGGAAAAGATTATGAAGAAATACGGAGTAAATGAACTTCGTCAGATGTTCCTCGACTTCATGGAGAGCAAAGGACATCTGGTAATGAAAAGCTTTTCCCTGGTACCACAGGGAGATAAGAGTCTTCTGCTGATCAACGCAGGTATGGCTCCGCTGAAACCATATTTTACAGGTGCTGAAATCCCGCCGAGAACAAGAGTAAGTACCTGCCAGAAATGTATCCGTACAGGTGATATCGAGAATGTAGGTAAAACTGCACGCCACGGTACATTCTTTGAGATGCTTGGTAACTTCTCCTTTGGTGACTACTTTAAGAAAGAAGCCATCCACTGGTCCTGGGAATTCCTCACAGAGGTAGTAGGACTGGATGCAAACCGTCTGTATCCTTCCGTATATCTGGAAGATGATGAAGCATTTGACATCTGGAACAAAGAAATCGGAATCCCGGCTGACAGAATTTTCCGTTTTGGAAAAGAAGATAACTTCTGGGAGCATGGTGCAGGTCCCTGTGGTCCATGTTCAGAGATCTACTATGACCGTGGAGAGAAATACGGCTGCGGGAAACCTGGTTGTACAGTAGGTTGTGACTGCGACCGTTACATGGAAGTATGGAACAACGTATTTACCCAGTTTGAGAACGATGGTAACGGAAATTATACAACACTGAAACAGAAGAACATTGATACAGGTATGGGTCTGGAACGTCTGGCAGTTGTTGTGCAGGACGTAGATTCCATCTTCGATGTAGATACTATCTGCGCACTGCGTAACCTGGTATGTAAGATCTCCGGAAAAGAATACGAAAAGAACTATAATGATGACGTATCCATCCGTCTGATCACAGACCATATCCGTTCTGCAACATTTATGATCTCCGACGGTATCATGCCTACAAACGAAGGCCGCGGTTATGTACTCCGCCGTCTGATCCGTCGTGCAGCACGTCACGGACGTCTTCTTGGAATCGAAGGCACTTTCCTTGCAAAATTAAGTGAAGAAGTGATCAATGGTTCCAAAGCAGGATATCCGGAACTGGAAGAGAAGAAAGAATTTATCTTTAAAGTTCTCACAAATGAAGAAAACCAGTTCAACAAGACCATTGACCAGGGTCTTCGTATCCTTGGAGAGATGGAAGATGAGATGAAAGCAGCAGGAGAGAAAACACTTTCCGGCGAAAATGCATTCAAATTATATGATACTTACGGATTCCCGATGGATCTTACAAAAGAGATCCTTGAGGAAAAAGGATATGATATTGATGAGGCAGGCTTCCAGAAATGTATGGAAGAGCAGAGAAACAAAGCACGTTCTGCACGTGAAGTGACAAACTATATGGGTGCTGACGCAACTGTATATGATGATATCGATGTAAATGTTACAACAGAATTCGTAGGATACGATCATCTTACCTTTGATTCCAAAGTAACAGTCCTTACAACAGAGACAGAGATCGTAAACTCCCTGATGGAAGGACAGAAAGGAACTGTCTTTACAGAGCAGACTCCATTCTACGCAACTATGGGTGGACAGGTCGGAGATACAGGTGTGATCGAAACTGCAAACGGTAAGTTCGTAGTAGAAGACACCATCAAGCTTCGTGGCGGTAAATTCGGACATGTAGGTCATATGGAATCCGGTATGATCTCCACAGGCGAAACTGTTTCCCTGAAAGTGGATGAAGCTGCAAGAAGAGACACTGAGAAGAACCACAGTGCAACACATCTTCTTCAGAAAGCATTAAAGACAGTTCTTGGAAGTCATGTAGAACAGAAGGGTTCTCTGGTAACACCGGACAGACTTCGTTTCGACTTTGCTCATTTCCAGGCTATGACAGCTGATGAGATCGCACAGGTAGAAGCGCTTGTTAATAAAGAAATCCAGGCTGGTCTTGAAGTCCGTACAGATGTTATGGATGTGGAAGAGGCTAAGAAATCCGGAGCAATGGCTCTGTTCGGAGAGAAATATGATCAGAAGGTACGTGTGGTATCCATGGGCGACTTCTCCAAGGAACTCTGCGGTGGTACTCATGTGGCAAACACAGGCAACATCATGCTGTTCAAAATTGTTTCCGAATCCGGTATCGCAGCAGGTGTGCGCCGTATTGAAGCTCTGACAGGAAATGGTGTTCTGGAATACTATAAGAAACAGGAAGAATTGCTTCACGAAGCTGCAAAAGCTCTCAAAGCAAATCCTGCAGAGATCGTAGAGAAGATCGGACATCTTCAGGGAGAAGTAAAGGCACTCTCCAGTGAGAACGAATCCTTAAAGAGCAAACTGGCTCAGGGAGCTCTGGGAGATGTTATGGATAAAGTAGTAGAAGTCAAAGGTGTGAAACTTCTTGCTGCAAAAGTAGACGGAGTGGACATGAACGGACTTCGTGACCTTGGCGACCAGCTGAAAGGCAAACTTGGTGAAGGTGTTGTCCTTCTGGCAGCAGTAAACGGTGAGAAAGTAAACCTTCTTGCAATGGCTACTGATGCAGCACAGAAAGCAGGCGCTCACGCAGGTAACCTGATCAAAGCAGTGGCAGCTATCGTAGGCGGTGGCGGCGGCGGACGTCCGAACATGGCTCAGGCCGGCGGAAAGAACCCTGCCAAAGCGCAGGAAGCTGTAGATGCAGCAGCAGGAATCCTTGAAGGTCAGATAAAGTAAAAATTTCTGCAAAATTTAACCAAAAAGATGTTGACGAACCCACAGGCAATGATATATAATATCACTTGTGCAAGAAAAAATACCCAGACAGTTGTATTTTAGCACAATCTACAACTGGAGGGAGGTTAGGTGTGAGTCTATGTCAAACGTAATCGTAAAAGAGAACGAGACTTTAGATAGCGCTCTTCGCAGATTCAAGAGAAGCTGTGCAAAAGCAGGAATCCAGCAGGAAATCCGCAAAAGAGAGCATTACGAGAAACCAAGCGTTCGTCGTAAAAAGAAATCTGAAGCCGCAAGAAAACGTAAATATAATTAATTGTGCGCAAAAATCCCTGGCAGTTCTGTCAGGGATTTTTATCATAATTTGGACAATAATCAGGGGAAGGAAGTAATCTTGAAGGCAGAAAATAACAAAATACTTAAAGAAAAGAAAAACTGGATCCTTTTACTGTTTAAAAAACTGGCAAAGCTGATTTTCAACAGAATCTTTTATGTTGCGGTTGCAATGCTTGTCCAGCTCGGATGGATCTTAATGATGGTACTGCGTCTGGCCGCTTATTCCAGATATATTGATATCGGATTGAGGCTGATAGGTATTGTGCTGGTATTATGGATCCTGAATAAGGAAATAAATCCTTCCTACAAACTGGCCTGGACAATGCTGATCCTGATCCTGCCAATTCTTGGAGTGGTATTATATTTTGTATTTGGACGTTCCAGGATCGCTGCGATCATGCAGCAGCATTTTGAACAGAGGATTGAGGAGAGCAGGGAGTATCTGCGGGATCGGCCACAGACGAGGCAGAAGCTGGAGGCTCTGGATCCCTCGGCTTCAAATCAGTCCAGATATATTTCGGATGTTTCCAGATTTCCGGTCCATGAGAACACAACTGCAGAGTATTTTCAGGTAGGAGACGATATGTTTCCGGTGCTTGTGAGGGAACTGAAACAGGCGAAGAAATATATTTTTATTGAATATTTCATTATCAATGATGGGGTGATGTGGCAGACAATCCTGAATATTCTGGAAGAGAAAGCTGCGGAGGGCGTTGATGTGCGCCTGATCTATGACGGATTTGGCTGTCTTACAACACTTCCCCATAAATATTATGAAGAACTTCAGAAAAAAGGAATCAAATGTCAGGTATTTAATCCTTTCCGTCCCATTCTGAACATTATCCAGAATAACCGGGATCACAGGAAGCTCTGCATTATTGACGGATGGGTTGGATTTACGGGAGGCATCAATCTTGCAGATGAATATATCAACCAGAAAGAGCGTTTCGGACACTGGAAGGATACCGCTGTTATGCTCAAGGGAGAAGCTGTCTGGAATATGACGGTAATGTTTCTCCATATGTGGACGGTGATCGGCAGATCTGAAGAAAGTATTGATTATGAAGCCTATTTTCCCCACAGATATCATGAGGGAGAATTTGAGAGTGACGGATTTGTCCAGCCATTCTGTGATACACCTCTGGATGAGGAGGTTGTCGGTGAAGATGTATATCTGAACATTATCAACAAAGCAAAAAAATATGTATATATCTGTACTCCTTATCTGATCATAGACAATGAGATGATGACTGCCCTCTGTCTGGCAGCCAAAAGCGGGGTGGATGTGCGTATTATGACGCCGGGAATCCCTGACAAGAAGCTGGTATTTATCCTTACCCAGTCCTATTACAGGCAGCTTCTGGAAGCCGGTGTAAAGATTTATGAATATCAGCCCGGTTTCCTTCACGCAAAATCCTTTGTGAGTGATGATGAGATTGGAGTTGTGGGAACCATCAACCTGGACTATCGAAGTCTTTATCTTCATTTTGAGGATGGTGTATGGATCTACAGAAACAGAGTAATACAGGATATCAAAGATGATTTTATCCAGACTATGGAATATTGCAGGCAGATAGAACCGGAATTCTGCCTGAACAGAAATATAGGGCTGCGTATCATGCAGAATATTTTCCGCGTATTTGCGCCGCTGATGTGAAATGAGCACTGAAAATCGTATTTTTATGGTTTTCAGTGCTTTTTATCTGATTATGATCAGGTATCGGATCGGATTAAGATGCATTATTTTATTGGATTGCTATATAATGAATAAAGAAAGTAGTCTTAGAGCGTGCGCCGGCAGCCTGCCGGTACATTGATCGGAGAGAGAATATGCGAAAAAAATGGATCTCCATAATATGCGCTGTGATCATCATGGTCTGCACCATCACCGCACCTGTATATGCCGCCGGAATCTTTTTGCCTGAGGAAAGCAATACCAGACAGGCAGAATCCACAGATCTTATTGAAGCACCATCAGGAATCTTAATGGAAGCGCAGACAGGAACAGTCGTTTATCAGAAGGATGCGGATACCAGACGAAGCCCTGCCAGTATCACGAAGATCATGACTCTGATCCTGATCTTTGATGCTCTGGATAAAGGCAGTCTGAAAATGGACGACACAGTCACAACCAGTGCCCATGCAAAGTCAATGGGCGGTTCTCAGGTGTTTCTGGAGGAGGGGGAAATCCAGACAGTGGAAACCCTGATCAAATGCATTGTAATCGCGTCAGGAAATGATGCCAGCGTAGCAATGGCAGAGCATATCTGCGGCAGTGAACAGGAATTTGTCCGCCACATGAATGAACGGGCAGAAGGACTTGGGATGAAAAATACTCATTTTGAAGACTGCTGTGGTCTGACAGAATCTCCCGATCATTACACAACAGCCAGGGACATTGCCATCATGAGCAGGGAACTGATCACAAAATATCCGAAAATTCTGGAATATTCTTCCATATGGATGGAAAATATCACCCATGTGACCAGGCAGGGGACCAAGGAATTCGGACTTACCAATACCAACAAACTGATCCGCAGCTATGAGGGCTGTGTCGGCCTGAAGACAGGAAGCACCAGCATTGCAAAATACTGCCTCAGCGCAGTCGCCAAAAGAAATGACATTACTCTGATCGCAGTAGTGATGGCAGCCCCGGACTATAAAGTGCGATTTAAAGATGCAGCCTCCATGTTAAATTATGGATTTTCAAAATGCAGCCTGTACATAGATAAGAAAATGGAAGCTCTGCCTGAGATTCCGGTCAGAAATGGAAAGAAAAAGACGGTTTCCCTGGTTTATGAAGAACAGTTCCACTATCTGGACACCACAGGACAGAATATCGGAAATGTAAAAAGAAAGCTGAGGATTCACAGGGAAGTAAAGGCCCCGGTGAAAAAGAACACCCAGGCAGGGGAGATGATCTATTCCGTCGATGGGAAGGAACTGGGAAGAGTGCGGATCCTTTATGGGGAAAATGCAGGAAAAGCCACATATCCGGACTGCCTGAAAAAAGTTGTCATGAGACTGTAGACAAAAAGTATTTTGGACGATTTTATAATTTTTTGACAAAGGACAGCAATCCGATGTATAATAAAATCCAAATGGGTATTGAGGGAAATAAAAAACAAAAGGAAGGTACTATATTAATGAAAGAAATCCGTACAGAAGATGCCGTAGGGCACATTTTATGCCATGACATCACACAGATTATCAAAGATGTAAAAAAAGGGGTGCTTTTTAAGAAAGGTCATATTGTCAGAGAAGAGGATATTCCTCTGTTACTCTCTGTAGGAAAAGAACATTTATATGTGTGGGAGAAGAAAGAAGGAATCCTTCATGAGAATGAAGGTGCAGAGATCCTTTATAAGATCTGTGCCGGAGATTCGGACACCATGCATGGTTCTGATATAAAAGAGGGAAAGATCGAGCTGATTGCAGACGTTGACGGAGTGCTTAAGATACGCAGAGAAGCTCTGCTGGCTGTCAACTCACTTGGAGAGATGATGATCGCATCCCGCCATGGAGATTTTCCTGTAAAGAAGGGCGACAAACTGGCAGGAACCAGAATTATCCCTCTGGTGATCGAGAAAGAGAAAATGGATCGTGCAGCAGAGGTGGCAGGCACAGAGCCGATCTTTTCCATTCTGCCATATAAGAAGAAAAAGGTGGGTATCGTAACAACAGGAAGCGAAGTGCAGAAAGGTCTGATCACTGACACCTTCACTCCTGTACTGAGAGATAAATTTGCAAAATTTCCATCAGAGGTCATCGGTCAGACAAAACCGGGTGATGATATGGAACAGATCACAGCCGATATCCTGAAATTTATCGAAGAGGGAGCCGATATGGTAGTCTGCAGCGGTGGAATGAGCGTAGATCCGGATGACAGAACTCCGGGTGCGATCAAAGCAACAGGAACCCGCATCGTATCCTACGGTGCACCCGTACTTCCGGGAGCTATGATGCTGGTTTCCTATTATGAGAAAGACGGCAGGCAGATACCGATCCTTGGGCTTCCGGGATGTGTTATGTATGCAAAGAATACCATCTTTGATCTGCTTCTGCCGAGACTGATGGCAGATGATGAGATCACATTATCAGAGATTAACCAACTTGGAGAGGGTGGACTCTGCCTGAACTGTGATGTCTGTACATTCCCGAACTGCGGATTCGGAAAATAATATCCCGCAGAATGCGTTGTCAGACACAAAGTGAACATAAAGGGAAAAGAAAACTTGCATGAAAAGATTTAAAACCGTACATTATACAATCCATTCTAACAAAATAAAGGATGCGAGAGGCATTAGATTTGCTGTGATCGCAGATCTTCATGGCATGGAATTTGGCCCTGATAACAGAAAGCTTCTGGAGATGATCCACCGGTACAGACCGGATGGGATCCTTATTGCCGGTGATATGGTCGTGAGAAATGATTCTGCTTCTTTAAAGACTGCATCATCTCTTCTGAGGAGCCTGGCTCAGCAGTATCCTGTTTATTATGCATTGGGAAACCATGAATATAAGCTGTACAGGACAGATCCTCAGGAGAACTGTATGGCAGCCCGATATCAGGAATATGAAAAGGAGCTGAAGACAGCCGGGATTCATATCCTGCATAATGAATCCTGCAGCCTGCAGGTGGGAAAAACCAGCCTTACTGTCTATGGTCTGGAAGTACCTCTGATCTATTATAAAAAGCCATTTTCTCCACAGCTTAAAAGAGAGGAAATCAGGGAACTGATCGGAGAACCATCTTCCGATTCCCTGAATATTCTTCTGGCTCACAGTCCCAAATATGGAGATACCTATTTTGACTGGGGGGCAGATCTGATCCTGAGCGGGCATTATCATGGAGGGATTGTAAGAATTGGCAGGCACAATGGGCTGCTTTCCCCACAGCTTCATCCATTTCCGAAGTTCTGCTGCGGAGATTTCCACAGGAAGGAACAGCATATGCTGGTAAGCGCAGGAGCAGGGGAACACACCATACCTGTAAGGATCCATAATCCCAGGGAATTGCTGATGGTGGATCTGAAACCGAATGCCTGAGAATATTGTTACTGTCTGCTGACTGTATGGCAGCGAAATATTTACTTGAAAAGGAAAAGACTGTGCTATGGGAATTCCGGTAAAGCTGGAAGTATTTGAAGGTCCTCTGGATCTCTTACTGCACCTTATCGAAAAAAATAAAATAGATATCTATGATATCCCCATCGTGGAGATCACAGATCAGTATATGGAATACATCCATGCCATGGAGCGGGAAGACCTTGGAATCATGAGTGAGTTTATGGTTATGGCAGCCACATTGCTGGATATCAAGTGTAAAATGCTTCTCCCGAAAGAAGTCAATGAGGAGGGAGAAGAGGAAGATCCAAGAGCGGAACTGGTGGAGAAACTTCTGGAATATAAGATGTATAAGTTTATGTCCTATGAGCTGAAGGGCAAGATGGACGATGCGGCAAATGTATTCTTTAAAGAGCCCACTCTTCCCGATGAGGTACTGCAGTACAGAGAGCCTGTAGATCCAAAGGAACTTCTGGCAGGTCTTACACTGGAGAAGCTGAATGCAATCTACAAGTCCATCATCCGCAGGCAGGAAGACAAGGTCGATCCTATCCGAAGCAAATTCGGAACCATCGAGAAGGAAGAGGTCAGCCTGTCTGATAAGATGATAGAGATCAAAGATTTTGCCCGTACCCATCGGAAATTCAGTTTTCGAAATCTCCTGGAGAGTCAGTGCTCGAAAGTACAGGTGATCGTCACCTTTCTCTCCATACTGGAACTGATGAAAATGGGACATATCCACGTGGAGCAGGACGGGCTGTTTGATGATATCTCTGTTGAAGTACAGACAGACCCGGATACATGGAAGAATCTTACAGAATTTGCGGAAGATGAACCACAGAATACAGAGATAAATATGTAATAAAAGGATAAGGAATGAGGAAGACTGAGTGAAGATTAAGGAAACAGAAGCTGCGATAGAAGCAATACTTTTTGCAATGGGCGGTTCCGTAGAACTGCCCCGGATCGCCAGAGCCATCGGTGTGGACGAGAAGACAACAGGAAGGATTATCCGCAATATGATGGACCGTTATCAGGAAGAGAACAGAGGCATCCAGATCATAGAACTGGAGAATTCTTTCCAGATGTGTACAAAGAAAGAATATTATCAGTATCTGATCAATATTGCCCTGCATCCTCAGAAGCCGGCATTGTCAGATGTTATGCTGGAAACCTTATCCATCATTGCATACAAACAGCCGGTTACAAAGGCGGAGATCGAGAAGATCCGAGGGGTAAAATGTGACCACGCCATCAACAAGCTGGTAGAATACAGTCTGGTCAGGGAGCTGGGGCGTCTGGATGCCCCCGGACGTCCGATCCTGCTCGGAACCACGGAAGAGTTTCTGCGCTGCTTCGGCGTACAGGATCTGGAATCCCTGCCTGTCCCTGACCCTGTTCAGATAGAGGACTTTAAGGCAGAGGCAGAGGAAGAAATTCAGCTGAAACTGGATGTGTAAGATAAAGGAGAAAAAACTAATGCCAACCACATATGCGCATGATTTATTTGGAAAAGAAGTATATAAGAGACTGCCTTCAGATATGAAAGCCCTGATCCGCAGACATGGGGACTTGTACAGGATTGGTTTACATGGGCCGGATATCCTGTTCTACTATATGGTTTCAAAGAATCCTGTCACCCAGTTCGGGATTGAGATGCATCATGAGAAGGCAAGAGCCTTTTTTGAAGAAGGGATGCGGCAGGTCAGAAGAAATGATGATGAGGCACTTTTTGCATATCTTCTTGGATTTGGCTGTCATTATATTCTGGACTCCGCATGCCATCCCTATGTAAATAAGATGGCTGCAGAAGGCGTCATTCCTCACATTGTTCTGGAGAAGGAATTTGACCGTGTGCTTATGGAAGAGACAGGTAAAGATCCTGACCATTATTATCCGGCCTGCGGGATCATGCCGAAGATGGAATATGCCAGAGTGATCCACAGGGGCATTCCTCTGGTGAAAACCATAAACATTTATATTTCTGTCAGGATGATGAAAATTCTTACCAATTTCATGGTGTGTGATGATCATGGAAGAAAACGCAGGATTCTGGGGAAACTTCTGAGACTGGGAGGAGAGTCCATCGGCTCTGTCATTGAACATTTCATGACTGCCGAAGCAGTAGAGCAGGCAAAAGCTCCCATGCCTGAACTTGAGAGGCTTTACAGAGAGGCGGTTCCTGAAGCTGTGGAATATCTGGGAGAACTTTATACCTTAAGAGAGGGAGCTTATCATCTGAGCAAAAGATGGGACCGGACTTATAACGGGTAATGGGCATATCCCGATATTTTTCGGAACTGTGACAGTCATATTCCGGACATGCAGGCATAAATTATCTTATAGGGTGAAGCAAAATCCTGCAGATATCCTGTAAACAACAAATCTGTGAATAACCGTAAATTATGAACAGTGATATTCATGGATTGCCAGCATGTGAGGTGGAGTATGAGAATGAAACATATTGCCGCTGTCATTGTTGTGACGGCGGTATTATTGTTTACGCAGACATACACCTCCGCCCGGGGAGCGGAGTACAAAATACCTCAGACAGTAGACATGAAACCTGTTGCAGAAGAACCGGCAGAATTATACGCATTATCAGCAGTCCTCATGGACGGAGAGTCCGGCAGAGTACTCTATGAAAAGGACGGGGAGCGTCCTCTGGCAAATGCCAGCACAACCAAGGTGCTTACCTGTATTGTGGCGCTAGAGAACTCTCCGGGGGATGATTATGTTCAGGTTTCTCAGAATGCGGCATCCCAGCCGGAAGTAAAGCTGGGACTTCGGAAAGGAGAACAGTATTATCTGGAGGATCTTCTGTATTCCCTTATGCTGAAAAGCCATAATGATACAGCGGTTGCCATTGCAGAACACTGCGGGGGAAGCGTGGAAGGTTTTGCCAGAATGCTCAACCGGAAAGCAAAACAGATAGGATGTAAGAATACGTATTTTATCACACCCAATGGCCTGGATGCTGAGGATGAGAACGGAAAACATCACACAACAGCCAAAGATCTGGCACTGATCATGCGCTATGCTATTAAAAACGAAACATTCCTGCACATTGCACAGACCAGAGACTATACATTCTCTGAGATTACAGGAAAGAGAACCTTTTCCGTACATAATGCCAATGCATTTCTCGACATGAGAGACGGAGTTCTCGCCGGAAAAACAGGCTATACTTCCCAGGCTGGCTACTGTTATGTATGTGCATGGGAAAAAGAGGGCAAAACATTTATCGTCAGTCTCCTTGGCTGTGGGTGGCCCAACCACAAAACCTATAAATGGAGTGACACAAAGAAACTGCTGGATTTCGGAGATTACAACTACGAGTACGAAACCTACTGGAAAGAACCACAGACCGGAAAAATTCTGGTGACAGACGGTGTGGAAGATGATCAGGATATAGGAACGAAAATCTATCTGAGGGGTAAATGCAGTGTAACCGCATATGACAGGGAAAAAGAAGTCCTTCTGAAAAAAGGGGAAACTGTAACCTGTAAAATAGAAATTCCACAGAAAGTCAGTGCACCGGTTCTTAAGGGGGAGAAGCTTGGCCGCATAGCCTATTACCTGGATGGAAAACTGATAGATTCTTATCCGGTCTATGCGGAGAAATCAGTGGAAAAAATCAGTTTTAAATGGTACACTGAAAAAGTATTTCATGATTTTTTTCATTAGATACGTTTATATGGGAACCTTAAAGAATCGTCATCAGAGTCTTGTCATAGAATCGTCTGTCGAATTCATAGAAAAAAACTATCGAACAGATGAAACAATTTAATGGTTTAAAGGGTTGCTATACGAAAGCGATATTGATATAATAAATCTTAACAGTCGGCATTCATATATTGCCGTTCGTGAATAGTTTATGTCAGCCTGTGGCTGATCTGCGGTCTGCTGCAAGCTGACATAGGAAAGACAGAGGAAAGAGATATGAATCAGTTAGAAATACTCAGAGAGAGTCTTGGCCAGTGTGATGAGATCATTCTGGATGCACTTATCATGCGTAACAGGATCGTGGAGGACATTATGGCATATAAAGAAGCCAACGGACTCCAGATTTTACAGCCTGAACAGGAAGCGAAGCAGAAAGAATGGCTGGAGAAGAGAATGGAAGGCAGACGCCATAAGGATGAGGTTTCCGATGTATTTGAATGCATCCGCACAAACAGTAAACGGATCCAGGCAAGAAAACTCTTCAACTACAACATCGTGCTGATCGGTTTCATGGGTGCGGGAAAGTCCACAATTTCTGATTTCCTTAAGAATGTATTTGCCATGGATGTGGTAGAGATGGATCAGATCATTGCCCAGAGACAGGGAATGAGTATTTCCGATATCTTCGAGACATACGGTGAGCAGTATTTCCGTGATCTTGAGACAAATCTGCTTATCGAAATGCAGTCACGCAGCAATGTTGTGATCTCCTGCGGCGGTGGTACGCCAATGAGAGAGTGCAATGTAGTAGAGATGAAGAAGAATGGCCGTGTTGTTCTCCTCACAGCAAAACCGGAGACAATCCTTGACCGCGTCAAAAATAACCATGACCGTCCGCTGATCGAGAACAATAAGACTGTTCCATTTATCGCAGATCTGATGGAGAAACGCCGCGCCAAATACGAGGCGGCAGCAGACATTATCATCGAGACAGACGGCAAGAACGAACTGGAAATCTGCGAAGAACTGGTACATAGACTTCGTACTATGGATGAGAAATAATTAAGAAATACAATAACGGGGATTGCTTTACATAGCTTGATGATAAGTTATGGAGAGTAGTCCCTGTTTTTTATACGGATACTTTCGTATGTTTAACTGCATCAAGTAAGTACCTTGCTTTAATTGCAAGTATACAGTTGCCTGGAGGACATTATGTAAGTGAAAATTCTGTGAAATTCCGTACTTTAAGGTTGACGACAGTAAAAAAACTACTATATAATTCATATCGAAATAATATGATAATAAAAAACTGTGATGATAGAAATATAAAATCTATGGTTACAGTTTTCTTTATGTCATAAGAAAGGACAAACTATGAAACAGGCAAGAATATATATTGATGGAATGACCTGCATAAACTGCCAGATAAGGATAGAAAATGAACTAAAAAAAGAGCCGGCTCTGACAGATATATCTGTAAGCTATGAGACAGGTGAAGCCTCTTTTTCCTATAATCCGAATCGGATATCTCTAAGGCAGATCACGGATATCATAAATAAAATGGGGTATTCTGCAACCTCTGAAAAGCTGTCCTGCAAAAAGAAGATACTACAGTCAATCGCAGAGATCCTGCTGATTGTTGTACTGTTTGGAATGTTACAGTATCTCGGGATTCTGAACTATCTTGTACCTGCTTCGCTTGCGGATTCGGGGATGAGTTATGGAATGCTGTTTGTGATCGGACTGCTCACTTCCGTACATTGTATCGCTATGTGTGGAGGTATCAATCTGTCCCAGACATTGCAGAAAGATATATCTGAGGAAATATCAAGAGCCATGTTCAGAAATTCTTTTCTTTACAATGCAGGACGGGTAGTTTCCTATACGGTAGTCGGCGGTATCCTGGGAGCAGTAGGTGGACTGGCCGGATTTGGCACAGATCTGCAGACCTCATCACTGATCCAGGGAATCCTGAAACTGGCAGCAGGAACTGTTATGATTGTTATGGGAATTAATATGCTGGGGATTTTTCCATGGCTTCGAAAATTTCGGATTCGAATTCCTCTTTTATATAAAAGGGTAGGAAATAAGAGAAAGACTCCCTTTATTATAGGTTTGTGCAATGGACTTATGCCATGCGGTCCATTACAGTCTGTACAGATCATAGCGCTGGCATCCGGGAGTCTACTGGCAGGTGCATTCTCCATGTTTTGTTTCAGCATTGGTACAGTTCCTCTGATGCTGGGATTTGGCTCTGCGATAGCTTTTTTGGGGAAACGCTTTACGGGACTGGTATTGAAGGCGGGTTCGATTTTAATTGTGGTCATGGGGCTTTCAATGGTGACACAGGGAACTGCGCTGGCTGGACTGAATTCTCGGCAGATATCCCGGATGGCAGACACAGGTTCACAGAAAACAGGAGATACAGCAGTTGAAAAGAACGGAACACAATATGTCAGCAGTCAGCTTCAGTCCGGCAAATATCCGGATATCACTGTCAGAGCAGGTGAGCCGGTAGAGTGGGAGATTGAAGCATCAGAAGACAACATCAACGGATGTAATTACAAGATATTTCTGCAGGATTTCGGTCTGGAGCATACTTTTACAGAGGGAAAAAACATAATAAAATTCACACCTGAACAGGCAGGAACTTATACTTATACCTGCTGGATGGGAATGATCACAGGAAAAATCCATGTGGAAAATAATTAATATGAGGAGACAGAAGAATGAAAAAAATAATTGCAGCATTTATGACAACAGCGATACTGCTCACAGCATTTGCGGGATGCGGAAAAGAAAAAGCAGCAGAAACATCGACAACAGCACAAACTTCTGAAAATACGACAAATGAGGTAACAAAAATAACTTCTGGCAATGCGCTGAGCATTCCGACAGATGAACTGTCTGAAAATGCAGAATTTTACCCGGTAGATGTAGACGGCACAGAAATGGAAGTGATTGCAGTAAAAGATTCCACAGGAACCATACGCACAGCATTCAACACCTGCCAGATATGCTATGATTCCGGCAAAGGATACTATAAACAGGAAGGCGATAAGCTGGTCTGCCAGAATTGTGGAAATTCCTTTACCATGGATCAGGTAGGAGAAATCTCCAGAGGATGCGATCCATGGCCGATCTTGGATGAGAATAAAACAGTGACAGATGAAGAAATAGAAATTTCCTATGATTTTCTGAAAGACTCCGCTGATATTTTCGCAAACTGGAAAAAGGCATAATCCAGCGAGGGCAATAACATAAACAAAGACCGTTTTCTATATACATGTGCCTATAAAGATACAACGCTGTATATAAAAACGGTCTTGTTGTATTTAGCTTGTCTTATAATCCCATTCCTTCTGTGCCTGCTCGACTACATAATTCTTAAAAGCCTCCACAACAGGCGGATGATAAACATTCTTTAACATTGCCATATAGAAGTTTCTCTGCCAGCTTGGAGATACAAGAGGCAGAATCTTTACATTCAGTGACTGCAGGATAGGAATATTGGGAGCCACACAGATACCAAATCCATTGGAGACAAAGCCTGCAGCAACCTGATCTTCATCAATCTCATAGGCAACATCCGGTTTCTGACCGATGCGCTCAAACAATCCGTCAATAATATGTCTCAGACCACTTCTTTTCTTAAATATGATCTGTTTATAAGGAATAGTATCCTCCAGACAAACCTCCTCTTTTGCTGCCAGCGGATGGTCAGAAGGCACGATCACCACCAGTTCCTGTCTGGCAACAGGTATAAATTCAATCAGTGGTTCATTATCAATCATAGAGCAGAAACCCAGATCATATTTTTTCTCTTTTAAACCATTTAAAATATCAGCTGTTAAAACTTTGTCACAATACAGATTAAAATCAATCTTTTTCGTTGGATTTGCCGCGAGAAATCCTCTCATGATCTTCGGGAGAAAGTCAATTCCCAGAGTGCGCAGGAATGCAACATCAATACAGCCCTCTCCCTTACCTGCCAGCTTCAGACTGTTCACAGAAGAGTCCAGACGGTTCAGTACCTCTTCCACGTCATTCAGGAAAACTTTTCCATACTTGGTAAGAGTAACATTCCTTCCATTTTTTTCAAACAGTTTTACGCCCAGTTCTTCCTCAAGAGTGGAGATCGCATAACTCAGCGAAGGCTGGGTGATCGCCAGAATATCAGCGGCTTTTGTGTAATGTTCAATATGAGCCAGCGTAGAAAAGTACCGCAGATGATACAGGTTCATAGAAAAACTCCTTTCTCTGATAAGTATTTTATAAGTGACTATATTTTATGTGCAGGCTTTTACAGTCCTTTAATGCTTCGGAAAACTATAATTATAGTCACTCTTGCACAAATAATCCGCGCTGTATTTGTCATATACGTAGATTATATCATGATGTATTGAAAAAATCTATGAATTTAAAGGATAGAACTAATTTGTTTTATATTTAACAAAGATATATAATGCTTATATCAAAAAGATACAAAATATTATCAAAATAAATAGAAAAATTATGCGATTTTATCAGGAGGACAAAAAGATGTCAAAAGAATTTCCAATTACTATCAGTTCCTGGACACTGGGAGATCAGTGCAAATTTGAAGACAGAGTGATCGCTGCAAAGAACGCAGGATACGAAGGAATCGGCCTTCGTGCAGAAACTTATGTAGATGCGTTGAATGAGGGACTTTTTGACAAAGACATTCTTGCTATTCTGGACAAACATGGTATGAAAGTAACAGAGGTTGAGTACATCGTACAGTGGGCAGAAGAACACAGATCTTACGAACAGAAATACAAAGAACAGCTCTGCTTCCATATGTGTGAATTATTTGACGTAAAACAGATCAACTGCGGTCTGATGGAAAACTACTCCGTAGAATATACTGCTCAGAAATTAAGAGAATTATGCCAGAGAGCAGGAAAATACATCATCGGTGTTGAGCCAATGCCATACAGCGGAATCCCGGATATGAAAAAAGGCTGGGCAGTTGTAAAGGCAGCTGACTGTGAGAATGCAAAACTGATCATGGATACCTGGCACTGGGTAAGAGCAAATCAGCCGGTTGACCTTTCTGTGATCGAAGACATCCCTGCAGACAAGATCGTATCCATCCAGATCAATGATGTATGGGAAAGACCATATGCAACAACAATCTTAAGAGACGAATCCATGCATGACCGTCTTGCTCCCGGAACAGGAATCGGATGTACAGCAGCGTTCGTTAAGATGGTAAAAGAAAAAGGAATCAAACCAAACGCAATCGGTGTAGAAGTCATCAGCGATGCAATCCTTGCAAAAGGACTTGAATATGCTGCAAACCATACATATGAGAACACAAAGAAAGTGCTTGAGGAAGCATGGCCGGAGGTTCTTCAGTAAGTATCTGACGGATAAACCGACAGATCAAAGGATCAGGCAGAAACCTCCGCGCCTGCCTGATCCAGATTTTTGATGAGATAAAAAATACTGAAAATATAAATAAAATCCAGAGAAAAAGGAGAAGGTTACATGAAATTCAATGCAATGTTTCAGCCGATCAACATCGGTCCAATGACAGTAAAGAACCGCTTCGTAGTTCCGCCAATGGGAAACAACTTTGCAAACACAGACGGAAGCATGAGTGAACAGTCCGCAGCTTATTATCGTGAAAGAGCAAAAGGCGGCTTCGGTCTGATCACAATCGAAGCAACAGTAGTACATAAAGGTGCAAAGGGCGGCCCACGCAAGCCATGTCTTTATGATGACTCCACAATCGAAAGCTTCCGCAAGGTAGTAGATGCCTGTCATGCAGAGGGAGCAAAGGTTTCCGTACAGCTTCAGAATGCAGGTCCTGAAGGAAATGCAAAGAACGCAGGTGCACCGATCGAGGCAGCTACAAGCATTCCCTCAGACTGCGGAAGAGATACACCAAAGGAAGTTACGACTGAAGAAGTATATGAACTGGTAAAAGGCTATGGCCTCGCAGCAAAGAGAGCTATGGAAGCAGGCGTAGATGCAGTTGAGATCCATATGGCACACGGCTATCTGGTAAGTACCTTCCTTTCTCCGAGAACAAACAAGAGACTGGATGAATTCGGCGGTTCCTTTGAGAACAGAATGCGTTTCTCCCGTCTGATCATCGAAGAAGTTAAGAAGATGACAGAAGGAAAGATCGCAGTTCTTGCAAGAATCAACAGCTGTGATGAAGTACCGGGCGGTCTTGATGTGCATGACAGTGCTGCGATCGCTGCATATCTGGAAGGATGCGGACTGGATGCCATCCATGTATCCAGAGCTGTTCACATCCGCGATGAATTTATGTGGGCACCCACAGTTACACACGGCGGTTTCTCCGCTTCTCAGGTAGAAGAGATCAAACGTGCCGTATCTATCCCGGTGATCACAGTAGGACGTTATACAGAACCGCAGTTTGCGGAATTAATGGTAAAAGAAGGACGCTGCGACCTGGTTGCATTCGGACGTCAGAGCCTTGCAGATCCTTATATGCCATTAAAAGCGCAGGAAGAAAGACTGGAGGATATGATCCCATGTATCGCATGTCTTCAGGGCTGCGTGGCAAACATGTATGCAGGAAACCCTGTATGCTGTCTTGTAAACCCATTCCTTGGACATGAAGCTGAGGGTATTGCTCCTGCAGAAAAAGCTAAGAAAGTAATGGTAATCGGCGGCGGTGTTGCAGGTCTTTGCGCTGCATTTATCGCACAGGAAAAAGGTCATCAGGTAACACTTTATGAAGCAAGTGATAAACTTGGCGGAAACATGCGTCTTGCTGCTTATCCTCCGGGAAAAGGCGACATCACAAACATGATCCGCAGCTATATCGTACGCTGCCAGAAAGCAGGCGTAACAATCAAAATGAATCAGGAAGTAACTCTGGATCTTATCAGGGAAGAGAAACCAGACAGCGTAATTGTTGCTTCCGGTTCCAGAACACTGATCCTTCCGATCGAAGGTATCGACAATCCTGCAATTATCCATGGCTCTGATCTCCTTGACGGAAAGAGAGCAGCAGGAAAGAAAGTTCTTGTTGTAGGCGGCGGAATGGTGGGATGCGAGACAGCAGCATTCCTCGGTGAGCAGAACCATGATGTAACAGTCATTGAGTTCAGAGACACTGTAGGTGCCGATGTGATCCATGAGCATAGAGTTTACCTGATGAAAGATTTCGAAGATTACAAGATCAAAGAGATCACAGGTGCAAAGGTATGCAAATTCTATGAGGACGGCGTAGAGTACGAGACAGCAGACGGACAGAGACATGAATCCAGAGGCTATGATTCTGTAATCCTCTCCATGGGATTCAGAAACTACAACCCATTCGGCGAAGAGATCAAAGCCATCGTACCGGATACCTATGTGATCGGCGATGCCACCCGCGCAAGAAGAGCACTTGATGCTACGAAAGAAGCGTATGAGGTAGCTTCCACATTATGATGATATCAGGGTCAAAAGTTCAAAAAGTCGTTCGTGCTTGCACGATAAGATTTTTGAACCTGGGACCCGCCAAACATGAGAAAGTAGCGATTTACGCAGTAAATCAGCGAATTTCGAATCTTATAATTTATTCGTTTTATAGTTGCAGTTAAGAGACGCTGTATGATATTATCAGCGGACAGCAGCTTGAAAATGATTTTACAAAAAAATTCAGGAGGCAAAAAGGAAATGGAACAGAGAATTAAAGGAACAACAGGATTAATGGCACTTATCGGAAGCCCGGTAGGACACTCAGGATCACCGGCAATGTATAACTTCAGTTTCCGTTATCACAACCTTGACTATGCTTACATGGCGTTTGACATCAAGGAAGATCAGGTTCCGGCTGCTCTGGATGCAATCCGTCTTTTCAAAATGAGAGGCGCAAACGTAACAATGCCATGCAAGAACGAAGTTGCAAAACACATGGATGAGCTTTCACCTGCAGCAAGAATCATCGGTGCAGTTAACACAATCGTTAATGAAGACGGTAAATTAGTAGGACATATCACAGACGGTATCGGATTTGTCCGCAACTTAAAAGAACATGGCGTTGATGTGAAAGGCAAAAAAATGGTAGTTCTCGGTGCAGGCGGTGCTGCAACAGCAATCCAGGTACAGTGTGCATTAGACGGTGCAGAATCCATTTCTATCTTCAATCCGAAAGACCTATTCTTTGCACGTGCAGAGTCCACAGCAGAGAAACTGAGCAAAGAAACACCGGATTGTAAAGTTTCTGTATTTGATCTGGCAGATGAGGCAAAACTGAAAGAAGAGGTTGCAAACGCAGACATCCTCGTAAACGCAACACTTGCAGGAATGAAACCTCACGAAGAGCTTACTCTGATCAAAGATAAATCCATGTTCCGCCCTGACCTTGTAGTAGCAGACGTTGTTTACAATCCTGCTGAAACAAGAATGGTAAAAGAAGCCAAAGAAGCAGGCTGCAAGCTTGCAATCGGCGGAAAAGGAATGCTGTTATGGCAGGGAGCTGCAGCTTACAAACTCTACACAGGACTGGAAATGCCAACAGCTGAATACCAGAAATTCCAGGAAGAAAACGAAAACAAGTAATAATAACCTAGGAGACCAAAATGAAACAGAAAACAAACAAAATGCTCATTTTCACCTCCCTTGCAGCATATTTCACTTATTTCATCCATGGAATCGGTGCTTCTATCCTGGGGCAGTACAAACCGGAGTTTGCAGCTGCCTGGGGTGCGAAGCCCCTGGCCGATGGCACACTGGATGTAAGTATGGTAGTATCTGTAATTGCAGCACTTGGACTGGGACGTCTGATTTCTCTTCCTTTCTCCGGCCCTCTGTCTGACAAATACGGAAGAAAACTGAGCGGAATTATCGGTGTGCTCTGTTATGTAGCATACTTCTTTGGAATGGCTAATTCCACATCCATGGCAATGGGATATGCATTTGCAGTGATCGGCGGAATTGCAAACTCTTTCCTCGATACCTGCGTAAGCCCCACCTGCATGGAAATCTATGTAAACAACCCGTCAGTAGCCAACCTGTTTACAAAATTTTCCATCTGCCTGAGTCAGTTTCTGCTTCCATTCCTGATCGGAATCGTAGCATCTGCAAATATGTCATATAAGACAATCTTTATTGTTGCAGGTATTGCAATCCTCATTGACGGAATCCTGATCCTGATCCTCCCTTTTCCGGCGAGAGAGAAGGCAGTACAGGCTAAAGCTGATAAGAAGAAATCCGGACACAAGATTTCCCCTGCAGCGATTGCTGCAATTCTGATCGGATTCACCAGCTCCTCAACCTTTATGTTATGGCTGAACTGTAACCAGGAGCTTGCCCGTTCCTACGGTATGGCAGACCCTTCAAAGATCCAGTCCCTGTATGCCCTGGGAACTGCAACTGCCATTCTTGCAACAGCAGCATTTATCAAAAAAGGTCTGAAAGAGATTAACGTCCTGATTCTCTATCCGCTAATCTCCACAATTATGCTGGCTCTCTGCTACTTTATCCAGGCTCCGTTTATCTGTCTGGTAGGTGGCTTTGTAATCGGATATGCAGGTGCAGGCGGAGTCCTCCAGCTGGCAGTTTCCACCACAGCAGAGTTTTTTCCTGAGAATAAGGGAACAGCAACCTCTCTGGTAATGATCGCATCCAGTATTGCAAACTACACAATTTTAAGTCTTGCCGGATACATTACCAAAGTAGGCGGAAGCGGCGCACCGAGAATGATCCTGCTTCTGAACATGGCAGTGACTATCTGCGGTATTTTACTTGCACTGTTTGTAAAGAAGAACAGAAATAAGTAAGTTACAGAAACAAATAAGATACAGAAATCTCATGATGTTGAAATCCAATCCAACCGAAGATACGTGTGGACGTTACAAGCTTCAAATTCATTTTCCGGTCGGATTGGATTTCTTTTTCAATCAGATTGTTTAATAATTAACAAAAAAGATAGAAAACATATCAAAAAATATAGAAATAATCTAACAATTCACTGAAAAGGAGAATGTGTATGGCGCATACAAGAATACAAAGAAGAGAAAATGAACTGCCCTACATCCCCTTTGGACCATTTCAGATAAGACTTCCTTTTATACACTACAAGATAGAATCTGTTGAGTTCATTCAGGGTCTGATCCTGGGCGTTACTGCGCTGGCAGCTGTTCCCTATCTGGAGCAGTATCTGGGGCTTCCTTATGAGCTGGCGTGGAGCTGTGTAATTATTGAAACCTTCCTTTATCTGCTTCACAGTCTGCTCGGTGATCCGGTTGTACCGGGGTGGATCACACCTACACTGCCTCTGACTATTGTATTTCTGGAAGGCTTCCCTATGGGAGAAGAGAGAATCCAGGCTATGATCGCACTGCAGATGCTGGTAGGTCTGGTATTTATTTTTATGGGTGTGACCAGACTGGCGGATAAATTTGTTCATGCAGTCCCCAATTCTGTTAAAGGCGGGATCCTTCTTGCAGCACCTGTTACAGTTATGGCAGGGCAGCTGGGAGAGAATGGAAATATGCACAAATATCCCCTGGCTATTGTTGCAGGCGTAGGCCTTCTGATCCTGATCAGCTTCTCTGACAAATATCAGGAGAAGAGAAAAAACAATAAGTTTCTTGATCTGGTTGCAAGATACGGAAATCTTTTTCCATACCTGATCGCAATGGTAGTAGGACTTCTGGTTGGAGAGCTGGATACCCCCGGGTTTGAGATCGGTACCTTTATCAAGATTCCCCGGTTCAAAGAAATTATCGATCAGGTAAGTATCTTTGGCGTAGGGATTCCTCCTGCATCTATGTTTATCAAAGCACTGCCACTGGCACTGGTGTGCTATGTTATTGCATTTGGTGATTTTGTTACTACAGAGACCCTTGTATCAGAGGCACGTCAGGCAAGAGATGATGAGTATATTGATTTCAATTCCAGCCGTTCCAATCTGGTAAGCGGTCTGAGAAACCTGATTCTGTCCATTATTGCACCATTTCCTCCCCTTTCCGGTCCGTTATGGGTTGGAATGACTGTATCTGTCTCCATGCGTTACAAAGAAGGAAAGAAAGCAATGAAATCTCTTCTCGGAGGAATGGCTTCTTTCAGACTGGCCACATTCTTAAGTGTACTGATTATTCCTGTGGTAAGCTTTTTCAGACCTATCTTTGGAGTAGGCTCATCAATCACTCTGATGTTCCAGGCATTTGTATGTGCAAGGATCGGTATGGACTACTGCAAGAGCGACAGAGACAAGATGATCGCAGGCGTAATGGCAGCAGTCCTCGCAACCCAGGGAACCGCATGGGCATCTGCATGGGCTCTGGCAGTAGGCTTCGGACTGAATATTTTCCTGTCCAACTGGAACCCCTTTGAGAAAAATCATAGATGATTAATGAAATCTGTGCTATAATCAGGTAAATGAAATGAAGAAGGGATGAATGCAATTATGATGTATCCGTTTATGACATTGAATGATGATACAGAAATTACTCATTCAGAAATGAAAGCAGATGGGAAAGTAAAGGTCTATATAGAAACTCCTGATGCATTTGGAGGATTCCACAATGCTACATGCTGGCTTCCTGATTATAGGTGGGAGAATATTGAAGGATATTCCGATACCGAGATGGCATATTTTAAGCAGTTAATCAGAAATAATGCTCATCTTATTATTGAATTTTCGCAGGAAGGAGGCATTTTAAATGCCGCAAATTCTTAGGATTGGACCATATAGTATTTATTTTTGGTCCAATGAAGGAGATCCCTTAGAACCAATTCATGTTCATAAATAAATCTTTTCGTTTGTCATAGGCGGAAACTCACTGCCTTTAGGCGGTGGGAGGAGCTTTGTAAATCGTTATTTATTATCCCTGACTCTCAATATATTTTGTATAGTTGCTGATGACACTTCTCCAATGCTACAAGCAAAATAACCATCTGACCAAAATATTTTTTTCTTCCAATACTGTTTTGACAAGATCGAATTATACTTTTGCCATAAGTAGTATGTTGTTTCCTGCTTTACAATTTTAACAATGTCGCATACTCTATCCGTTGCATCATAACTTAACAAAAAATGTATATGGTCTTTGTCTGTTTCCATAGCAATTATTTCGTAGCCACGAGTATTAGCTATATCGAGAATCTTTTGTTTCACATCATCAGCAATAGAGCCTTTTAGTAGCTGTTTGCGGTATTTGGTTACAAGAACTATCTGTACTTTCAGACTGTATTTTCGTCTGTTATGACGATTATATCTATGATCCATAAATCACCTCTGATAGTTATTGATATTCACTAATTATTTGTATACACTATCATTAGTGAAACATCGGTGAGAGGAGTACATTTTATGGAACAGATAACTATAACTGCAAAAGTTCAGATAGTTGCAACTGATACAGATAAAGTTTTGCTTAATGAAACAATGTCTGTTTATTGTGATGCCTGTAATTATGTTTCAGATTATGTATTCCGCACACATGACCTAAAGCAGTTCTCACTCAATAAAATTTTGTACTCTACTCTAAGAGAAAAGTTTAGTCTTAAATCACAAATGGCGCAGTCTGTTTTTAAGACGGTTATCGCAAGATATAAGACCATTCTTGAAAATCAGAATGAATGGATAAAACCATCTTTTAAAAAACCTCAGTACGACCTGGTTTGGAACAGAGATTATTCTTTAACTCAAAACTGCTTTTCCGTCAATACGCTTAATGGTCGTGTGAAACTTCCTTATTTTGCTGAGGGTATGTCTAAGTATTTTAACCATTCTATTTACAAGTTTGGTACTGCCAAACTTGTAAATAAACATGGTAAATACTATCTGCATATACCAGTTACCTATGAGGTTGAAGAAAGTAATATTTCTGATATTTGTAATGTTGTAGGTATTGACAGAGGTATTAACTTTGTTGTTGCAACTTATGACAGCAAACATAAGTCCGGATTTGTTAATGGTAAAGCTATTAAACAGAAACGGGCTGATTATTCCAGGCTTCGTAAAGAACTTCAAATGCGACATACGCCATCCTCAAGACGAAGACTAAAAGCTATCGGTCAGCGAGAAAACCGTTGGATGCAGGATATTAACCATCAGGTATCGAAGGCACTCGCCACCGGTAATCCAAAGCATACTCTATTTGTATTAGAAGATTTGACTGGTATTCGCAATGCTACAGAGCGTGTCAAAACAAAAGACCGCTATGTTTCTGTATCATGGTCTTTTTATGACCTTGAGCAGAAGCTGATTTACAAAGCGAAGCAGAATCAATCTTCTGTAATAAAGGTGGATCCTCGTTATACCAGTCAATGCTGTCCTGCTTGTGGACATACTGAAAAGTCTAATCGTAATAAGAAAATACATTTGTTTACTTGCAAAAACTGCGGTTATACGTCTAATGATGACCGTATTGGAGCTATGAATCTGTATCGTATGGGAATAAACTATCTTGCTGATAGCCAAGTATCTAATACAGTTGTAACAGAGTAAACTCTGCTACAAAGGGTGCTGTCAACCACCCAATGATGTAACGCCACTTTAGGCAGCAATGCCTATTGGGGATAAAAGGTCGGAGGCGTAAGCCGTTACTACGACTGGGCAGTTACAAGCCCATTACCTTTAGGTGATGGGTAGTTGACGTATCAGAAGGAAGAGCCAGTGCAATAGCTACTAAAATATGGATTACCAGTACTGGAAAAACTATTCTCAGCAATAATAATTCTAAAATTCCGGAAAAGATACTGAAAAGGTTAATGAGAATGATAGAAGCCAATAGTTCCGATATTATTGATGAGTGGTTAAACCGTTTTGGAGAAATTCGCTATTTTTGTTAAAAGTAAGGGGCTGTCCTGAAAACATAACTCAACAATAACCTATAAACAAGCGTTCTAAGTAAGCTCGCCTTTTGGCGGGCTTATTTCCTTCGTGCGCCCGGCGGCGCACGTTTCTAACGGGTTAAAGTCCCGAATCCACCCGGTAGTGGGAAGGATATAGCCGAAGGCAAGGGTGTCCATCGTGAGGTGGAATCTGAAGGAAGCCGGATGTGGGAACAGACTAACCACGGGCAAATCTCTGGTCTGACGAACAGAAATCTCATATAAGGTCATGCATGAGGGTAAGGCTGCGATTCAAGTCGAAGCCCAATAACTACACGGAATTATGCGTGATAAATGAGGCAGATGGATGGAGAGGAAGAAACGTGTGGTACCCGGGGAGGTCTGTGCGGTATGCTCCGAAAGGAGTAACCACTGTACAAAGCAGTGCTGAACGCACAGAAGTCAGCAGAGGTCATAGTAGCCGAAAGGTGAAGGACCGAATCAGTAGGAGTCTTGAGTATGACAGGGAAAGGAGGAATGACTGATTATGACAGAAAACACAAACAGTGTCTGTTCGCAAAGAGATAGTGCTGGAACATGAAGAGTATGCGAAAGCGTCAAGGTCATTCAATCGGATATGGAAAGAAAGAGACAGTGCACAGCCGAAACTCTTGGAAGCGATACTGTACAAAGATAATCTAAACAGAGCGAATAAAAGAGTGAAGGCGAATAAAGGAGCGGCAGGCATTGATGGAATGAATATCGAAGAAACCCTGCCATATCTAAAGGAACATCAACAGGAACTGAAAAACCGGATACTCAGAGGAAAATATACTCCATCTCCGGTAAGGCGGGTTGAAATTCCAAAACCAGACGGTGGTGTGCGAAAGCTTGGCATACCAACGGTGATAGACCGTACCATCCAACAGGCAATAACGCAACAGTTAGTGCCAATCTATGAACCGCTGTTTGCAGATGGTAGCTTTGGCTATCGTCCGGGTAGAAGCGCCAAAGACGCAATACTTAAAGTGAAGGAGTATGCAGAAAAAGGATACACTTATGCAGTATGCAGCTTTTCCGGATGGAACTCGAAATGCAATAGGTATACTTTGTGGAAAGTTGAAAATGCAAAATCTTCCTGAACAGACAAAAAGAGCATTAGAATTTGTGGAGAGACTTTCAGAAGGCGGTTATGGGGAAAAAACAGAAGATTTTCTTCCGAAGCTGAAAACAGAAGCTGCTAAATCAGGAATTAACATCATTGGTATTGAAAACAGCAGACCATATTATATGAATCCAGAACAGCTTTTCATACAGACTCTGATGGAAGCATGGAGGGAGGTTACAGGTCTTGAAGGCAGACCATTTGTTATGGGAGGAGGAACTTATGCGAGGAAAATTCCCAATGCAGTGGCATTTGGCCCTGGACAGGAGCGAAATCTAGACAGGCTCGGACTTCCAAAAGGACATGGAAACTGTCATTGTGCAGATGAAGCGGAATTGTTTGAAAATCTGAAGAATGCAGTGAAAATATATGTTTTTGGAATTAAAAACACAATAAAAATCTGATTATCCACTAAAACACAGTATCTATCAGCATTTTCAAGGAAACAAATACATCAATTTACTACTTATTTACTACCATTGAATGAGCCTTGATACGCAAGTTTTCCTAGATATGCAAAGATATAGTACAGCACATCAGTATTGAAACAAGAAAAAATTGAATATTTCATAGACTATGGAACGCATAACATGACGTTCCTTTTCTATTTCTAGCCGTTCTTATTGGACGGCTATTTTATTACTCAAAATGAAAGGAGCATTAGATTTATGAAAAAGATGTTAAAACGATTGTGTACGG